>SAMEA3663095__coassemble_1342_pt1 | contig 16991 bp, 9 predicted proteins | sample SAMEA3663095__metabat2_high_PE_003 | metagenome-assembled genome bin SAMEA3663095 (sample SAMEA3663095) | pig gut metagenome | biome: pig gut; feature: pig-associated habitat; material: faeces | place: France | collected 2012
ATTATTTTCGCTTCTGTATCATATTAGGCGCGTAGTTGCGGATTTGAGGATATAAAGAACTCGAACCGCTTCAAGAGACACCAGAATTTGTGTCTGATATTTTGCTAAAGGGGCAATACCCCTTAATCTATTATCGCAATGACCATGAGTATGAGCCAAATGTTCACCGAGTACTTTCTTTGTTTTCCGGCTGTGGTGGAATGGATTTAGGCTTTGAGGGGCATTTTATAGCAAACAGGAAGTCGTTTGCGGAGGATGATCCTAGAATAGAGAAAAGCATTAATGGCAATTGGATTATGTTAAAGAAGACTAAATTCAAAGACGTTTTTGCAAATGACATTTTACCCGAAGCAGAGTTTGCGTGGACAACTTATATGAAGCGCTTTGGCTATGACCCTTCAATATATCATTGCCAAAGTATTGTTGAATTAGTGAAGATGCAAAAATCTGGAGCCAACATATTCCCAAAGAATATTGATGTTGTATTGGGAGGATTCCCCTGTCAAGATTTCAGCGTGGCTGGTAAACGTATGGGCTTTGACTCTCAGAAAGACGATTATGGAAAAAAACGGGAGGAGGACAAGCCAACAGAAGAAAGTAGAGGTAAGCTCTATTATTGGATGAAACAAGTAATTGATATTGTACGTCCAAAAATATTTATTGCCGAAAACGTCAAAGGATTAGTAAATCTTGGCAATGTAAAAGAAATAATCCAAAAAGACTTTGCCAGCGCTGATGGTAATGGATATATTGTATTAAATCCTCAAGTTCTTCATGCCGGTAATTATGGCGTACCAGAATCAAGAGAACGTGTCATCTTTATTGGTATAAGGCGTGACGCTTTAGTGCCTGAAGCATTAAACGCATTGGAAAAAGACAATATTCCTGACGAATACAATCCATATCCAAAACCTACGCATGCTTGCACCGTTAAGCGTGAAGGGCTTCTTCCTATCGTGACTACTTATGACGTTTTAAAGGACCTGAAAGAACCAGATAAAACGTTAGACCCATCACAAAGCGTATATTCGAAAGCAAAATATCTGAGTAATGGAAGTCAAGGACAAACAGAGATAAAACTGGATGGCCTAGGCCCGACTATACGCTCAGAACACCATGGCAACATTGAGTTTAGAAGGCTTTCTGCCGAACATGGAGGAAAACATACTTTTGAACTGAATATAGGTCTTCCAGAGCGTAGATTAACGCCTAGAGAATGTGCAATGATTCAAACATTTCCTCCAGATTATGAATTCGTAATAAAGAAAAAAACAGGAAGAGGATACAACGTGAGCTCATCAGGAGCATACAAAATTATTGGAAACGCGGTTCCTCCAGTTCTTGCATTCAATATTGCTACTCGTATTCAGAATTTATGGTTTAATTATTTTGGAGAAGAATGATACAAGAGACTAGATTTGTTGCCTTCAATTTGCAAGGCATGAATAATATGGATAAATTGGTAGCTGACCTATTATCCGAGTCAATAAGCTACATGAATGAGACTGCCCAAAAGAGCCCTCAATCTTATATGAATTTAAGCGGAAGTGATGTAGAGGTATTGTCATGCAATTCGATGAAAAAAGTCGCGCCGAGTTTGGGAGTTCCACAAGAGCGCATAGAATTGATATCAGGCCACGTTTTTCCTGATATTATTCTACACACTTATAATTATGGAGTTGAAATCAAGTCTACACAAAAAGACTCCTGGACATCAACTGGAAGTAGTATTGTAGAAAGTTCGAGAAGTGAAGAAGCCGAAAGAATTTATATGCTCTTTGGCAAACTAGGCGGAATGCCGGAATTTAGATGTAAACCATATCAGCAGTGCCTAAGCAATATAGCTGTAACACATGCGCCAAGATACCTGATTGACATGAATCTAAAATCATCTGATAACATATTCTCAAAGATGAATACAGATTATGATGATTTTAGAATATTGCCAGAAGCAGAAAAAACTTCAAAGGTACGTCAATACTACAAAGAAAAGGCAAGGAAAGAAAACAAGTACGAAATGCCTTGGTGGATGGGTGAGACGACCAACGTGAATCTTTCATTTTATAACGACTTATCCTCTGGTGACAAGAATGAAATCATATCAAGAGCATGTATCTTGTTTAAAAGCCTTTACAGCAGAGATAGCAAGAATCGCTATAAACCCATATCATTATGGTTGTGTAATAACTACTCTCTTCTTTGCCCTAACATGCGTGATGATTTTTCGGCAGGTGGTCAATGCTCTGTCATAAATGGTAAACAATTAGAGAGGCCCTATCCTCATATCGTCACAGAACTTTTGAAAAACCATGATCGCATTAAGGCATTGTTATATCATCCAGATGAAGACATTCTGAGAAGTATTAGTGATTATTGGGATTTTCAATATAGAAAGGATGATTTATATGGCTCATGGCTTGAAATGCTAGAAGATAGCTTCAGCAAAAACCCTCAGTTGGCATTTGTACCCATAAGAGAGTTGCTAGAAAAAAGTGCCAAACCGTTTTAAAAGCTGTCCGGGAATGATTGTTAGCTCTTAACTTTCCATTAATTCAACCATGGTAGCGTGCATACTTTATGCCGTTCTTAACCTAACAATTATTGTTGATATTCCATATTTTTTGTTTACAAAAGAGCGTAAACAACCGCACGGACGCGCAAAGGAACTCACTGCGGGACTTGGCGCATTTATTATGAACATAAGCGCGCCTCACGCAAATACCGCCCGAGGGCAAAATGAAGGGGAACGGGAAGAGTAATAAAAGAAAGAGAGGCCATGCTTCAGAATTGCTTCCTTGCATAGCCTCTCTGTGAGGTACCTAGCAGAGTCGAACTGCTCTCCACGGTTTTGCAGACCGTTACCTAACCGCCCGGCCCAGGTACCATGGCCGTTGTTAAACGATTAACGGGTGCAAAGGTAGGAACTTTATTTCACACTACCAAATTTTTGTCATGTTTTTATTTGCTTTCATGCGTTTTCGTAAGCGTGTGAAGCACATTTCCGTCCTTGTCGAGGGCATAAACACACAATGTGCTCTTGCTTGCGCCTATCACGCTGAACCCTGTGGCCGGGCTGCACCACTTGGTTCCATCAACAGGCTTCACGGGGCGTGACAGGGCTCCGGCTGTGTTCACCCAATAGGATATGCCGTCGGATGGTTTCTCTATGTGCTGAAAGTTGTGTATGTGCCCGCAACCATAAAGCGCCACGTTATGATAACGCTGCAAGATGGGCAGCACATACTTCTGCATGTCCTGACGTTCGGTGGCCGACTTTCCCGTCTCCGCGTAGATGGGGTGATGGCCCACGCATATCACCCAGTCTTCTTTGGAATTCTTCAGCGTATTGTCCAGCCACGCCAGTTCGGCCTCCCGGTCTTGCTTCCATGCGTCAGGATAGGTGAGAGAGTCCTCACGATACTTGTCTATCAAGGGCGTAGTGTCCAGGAACACCACCCTGAGCGTGCAGCCCTTGCCCTCAAACACCCGTGTGTAATAGCGCGCCGGCATATCCCATCGGCGGCTCACCTTACTATAATCGAGCACGGCTTGCGTGTTGCCACGATACTCATGGTTGCCCAGAACGGGATACCAGGGGCACATCAGTTCGGGGTGCGGATAGATAAGTTCATAGTTGGTTTGCCACAAAGGGTCGTTAACAGAAGCCACACCGCGGAAGTGATGAACGTCGCCCACGGCCAGCACGGCCTCAACGCCTATGGCCTCAGCCACGTTGCCCATGGTGGCGCCTATCGTCTTCTGGTCATAAAAGCCGTTGCGACCCATGTCGTTGCACCACAGCAGGTTGATGGGCGCCTTCAGGTCCTGCCACTTCGAGCTGCCTTGAGCATATCCTGCACAGGCGTTGCTCACCAAGGCAAGCAGCAAGAACAGACTATATAATATTTTCTTCATACGTTTTCTTGTCTTTAGTTACATGCTTATTTTGTTCCGAACGCGCCGAAGAAAGGCTTAGCCGTCGGACAGGCGAAGTGATAATCCTGGTCGTTGGCCGTGTCGAAAAACTGCACCTTCTTCATTCCGTAGAAGGCCAGCCCGTCGGGCCACAGCTGCTGCACCGAAGCCACGGCACCAGAGAAGGCAGGCGATGAAGCCTGCAAGTGGAAGTCCCAGGCCGAGTTATAAGCCAGCGGAGCACCGGCAGCAACATCGTCGCTCTGGCAGTTGATGTTCATCTTGTCATTCTGCTGGAAGTTAACAAACAGCGGGTTAAGTTCTCCGGCCTTGCTGCTCGAAGGACTAGCTGCAAGATATATCACGCCAGAACTTTCTGCCGACATCTGCTCTACGCCCTCAGCCGTTGAGGCAAAGAAGAAGTTGGGTGAAAGCACACTGTGCTCTATATCTGCTCCATCCTTTGTGGGCTGCTTCAGACCGAAGCGGCAATCGTACACCAGATTGTTCTGCAAGAGCGGATAGATGCCTTTCTCCAGCCAGATGCTGCCACCTTTCTTGTTCTTCTCTCTGCGCCATCCACAGTCTACAACGGTGTTGTTGTAAATATGAATTTCTGTAGGTGCCAGGCCCGTCTCTATACCGGCATTAGACAGTTTGAAGGCATTGGTGCAGGCATTATATATCAGGTTGTAAGCCACATCCAGCTTGCAGCCCGACTTCACATTGACAGCCTCGCCGCCGTCTGAACTGTTTCCGCTGTCAGCAAAGACATTGTTGTATATCACGCCGTTGCCTCCTGTGAAGTAAGTCTGGTCATTATAGTTGTCATGCAAGTAGCAGTTGGCCATCACAAAGCGGCCGTTGGGGTTGCAAAAATGAAACGCCGGCACGCCGCCATCTATCGTTGTCTTGAACAGCTTGTTCTGAAAAGATATCGACGACTCGGTGGGCGTAGCCCCGGCATCAGCTATCTCGGTATGGCTGAGCACCACCTCCTGCGAGCCATAACCACAGATAATGCCGCCCCAGTCTTCTGGCTTCTTGGTGTCAGAACTTATCACCACGGGCTTCTCGGCAGTGCCCATGCAATAAAGGTTGCCCAGAACCACTATCTCGACGGGATGATCCTCCACGGGCTTAGATGAGCAGGTAACGTGCACACCCGGCTCTATGTAGAGCGACATGCCCTCCGGTATCTTTACCGATGCCGTGAGCGTGGTGTCGTGTGTCCACACGATAGAGCCCGAAGGATAGTCGGCCAGCCCGGTTCTTACCATCGCAGAGCCACCATTATTAACCACTATGGTGTCGTTCTTACCGCATAGTCATAGGGATTAATATTCTCGTTCTCGCATGATGTAGCCGCCATCAGAAGCGCCATACAGGGCAGAGCAGCCATAAAGAAATGTTTCTTCATTTTTTATCTTGTTTTTTTATTATCGTTTGCTATTTGTGTTATCTGTATTACTTTTTCTGTTGCGCCTCTCAAAGGGTGTATCTCACACCGATGAGGAAGGTGCGGCCATACTTATACGTGCTGGTAATGGTCTTTCCGTCTTCCTGACCCGGCAGGTTGAGATTAAAACTGTTCACCGTCTTCAGGTATCTCTGTCGTTCGTTGTTAAGCAAGTTGTTGGCCTTCAAGAAGATGGAAAGACCGTTGCGGAACTTCTTCTCACCGCTCAAATCGAGTGAGAACACTCCCCTCTCCCACTCGTCGGCATCCTTGAAGGGCGACACTACCACCAGCTTAGGCCCGATATAAGAGCCTGCCAGCTGCGCGTTCCAGCCATGCTGCGTGTCCTTGTAGAGCAAGGAGAGGTTGGCCGTGTGGGCAGCCTGGTTCACCAGAGGGCGCGTCTGGTCTACCATGGTGATGACGTTCTTTGCTGTGTATAGCTCTTTCTTTGTGGTGATGGATGAGTGGGTGTAGGTGTAGTTGGCTTTCACGCCAAAGTGCCTGATATACTTAATCACGTCCAGTTCAAGGCCCATGTTGCGGGCATTGCCCAGGTTCTGCGGCATATAATAGCTGTTGTTGGTCTGCCTTTGGTCGCTCTCAAACGTTGTTTCAATAGGGTCTTTAAGATACTTATAAAACACGCCCAAGAGCACTTGCTCTGTGGCAGAGGGAAACCATTCCCACCTCAGGTCGGCATTGTCTATCCGTGCCCGGCGCAAGGTGGGGTTGCCCTTCTCGGTATATTCCTCGCCTTCTATCTGATAAGGCACAAGCTCATAGAAGCCTGGGCGGTTGATGCTCTTGTAATAGCTCAGCCTGATGTTCATCTTCTTGTTCACCATCCACTTCATGGCAACAGAGGGAAGCCAGTCCCAATAGCTCTGTTCACCCAGCGAGCCGGTGGTCTGAAAGCGTTGCAGCATGGTGTATATCTGGTTGGTGTGCTCGGCACGCAGGCCGCCGATAAGCTCTCCCCACGATGTGGCAAGCTTCGTCATGAGATACACTGCCCCGATGTGCTCCTTAGAGTCATAGTTGAGCTGTGAGGCCTGAGCGCGTGGCGTGCGGCAATACCACGATATATTGTCATACTGGGCATAACTGTCATCATCCAGCCTCTGACCGTGTTCGGGATTGAACAGGTAAGAGTAGAAGCGGTTGTTGCGCTTTTTGTTTCTGTACATGGCACCACCCTTGAGCATGAAGTCGAGCCCAGAGAACGCCGTGTTGTAGGTCACGTTGATTTGTCCCGTCCAGTCCTTGTCATCATTATGCTGGAAGCGGCGCTCCATAGAGTTGGGCACGGTATTCTTTCTTTGATTGTCCTCAAAGGTGTTTTTAATGCCTATGTAAGCCCGGTCGGGGTCTTTCTCACGGGCATCAGCAAACAGTCCGGCCCAGTCTATCACGAAGTGCGTGCCCAGATGGTGCGTGCCCTTGAGGTGTGAGGCAAAGATGGTTTGCGTTTGCCGCATAGACCTTATCTCGTCGTCGCGCGTATAGTTGCCCTTGTCGGGCTCGTAGCCATAATCGGTTATGATGCTCTGATTGTAGCGCGTGTTGTCCTCTACATTGTTGATGAGCATGTTGTACCACTCTATCTTATGGTTGCCCAGGTTAAGGTCTACCTTGGCGTGCAGGCCTGATGTGAGCTCATGTATAGAGTAATAACGCTTCTTCATCGAACTGATATACTCCGTTTGCTCGCCGTTGGCCATCACGGGCTTGTTGAGCGTGCGCTCAGTGCCCTTATACAGGTTTTGCACGCTGCCCGCAACGATGACGCCCAGGCGCTTTGCCCAGAAGCGGTTGCCCACAGAGAAGCCGCCTATGAAGTTGGGCATGGGCAGGGCATGTGAGGAGATGCGGGCCGGACCGTTCTTAAAGTCTTGCATGGTAGCGTCATATTGACTGCCATACTGCTCATAAGGAGCCTTAGAGGTGGCATCGCCCCGCTTGGCCGACAGATAGTCATGGCCACCGCTCCAGAAAAAGTCTGACATGCCCACAGCGGCATTTGCCTGAAGCTGAAACTGCCCCGGAGCATCCTTCATGTTCATGTCTATCACGCCACCTGCGGCATCGCCCTCCATGTCGGCATTGAGCGTCTTCGACACAACCAGCCTGTCCATCAGGTCAGAGGGGAAGAGGTTCATCGGTATGTAGCGATTCTTATCGTCAGGACTGGGTATCTTCATGCCGTTCACCAGGGTATAATTGTAGCGCTTGTCCATACCACGCAGTATGGCATAGGTAGCTTCGCCCGACGCGCTGCTCTCCATGGTCACGCCCGACACCCTTTGCAGCACACTGGCCACATTGACATCGGGCGAGAGCTGTATGGCCTGCTGGCTCATCACGTTGAGCATGTTGTCGGAGTTCTTCACCAGCGCCACGGCGCTACGGTCGGTGCGGTTGCTCTTAAAGCCCGTAACAACCACCTCACCCAGCTGCTTGGCATCTTCCTCCATGTCGATGGTGAGCTGTGACGGCGTGCTCATGTCTACCGTAACCTCCTTGGTCTTATAGCTCATATAGGTGATGACGAGGGTCACCCTGCCGTTGTCAGGCAAGTCTTTCAGGCTGAAGGTGCCGTCAAGACCCGTTGTTGTCATTTGGGTATTACTACCTTTCACTTGCACCACTGAGCCGATGAGGGGCTCGCCGGTCTTCTTGTCTTTGACGATACCACTGATAGGACCAGCCTCGGCAAAGGAGGCAAACGCCAAACCTGCGGCACACGTCAGCAGAATTCTCTTCATACTACTAATAATCTATGCTTTAAAAACGCCTGCAAAGGTAGGTAAGACATGTTAAGATGCTGTTACAAACGCGTGAAGAAGTTAAGAAGAACATTGTCCGGACGAGCAGATCGCCAACTACGTGACATTTTCTTCTATAAGTAGTTGAATATTAACGTATTGCAAAAGCGCCGCAACTATCGTGCGATATAGGCTCTTTCAGAACGCAATATGCCGCATTTCAGAAAGCGAAATGCGGCATATTGAATATGTAATGCGATATACAGCCCCGGAGATGACATTCGGGGCTCACTACCGTAAGATTTTTAAAGGGTGGTTTCAAGCCTGCCCAGGTCGCTGCGCCGTGCCTTCATCTCACCGTCTACAAAGAGCATCAGGCCCCGGCCGGCATGATATCGGCTGCCATCCTCATCCCATACCACGGTGATGTCGTGCCCATGATAGCGCACGTTGTCGAGGCAGAACCAGCGCCATTTGCCTTCGGGCAGTACAGGACTTACCACGAGGAGGTTGTCAGCGCGGGGCTCCAGACCGCATATACCCGTTATGATGAGGTCGTTGAAGGTGGAGTGGTTATAGTATCGGCTGCGCTCCTGGTCGCCCTTGAGCCAGTAGCCCGTTGTCTCATCGAGATATTCGCCTATATAAGGCCGCCCTCTGTGGCTCTGGCTCTCCACGTATTTCTGCATCTGAGAGAAGAAGAGCGAGTCGTATTGCTGAGTGACGCTGAGGCGCGACGAGGCTGTGAGGGGCTCCTTGACCTTGTAGTTGTGGATGAAGTTGATGAGCCCCGTGAGGGTCTGCGACGTGGCAAAGGGCCACACGGCGCCGTCCCACTCGCACTTGCCCACGCCATGTGTGCGGAACAGTGGGTGCCTGCGCTCTGCCGTGGTGAGCCCGTAGGAGGCTGAGAAACCGCTTTCATCGGCAGCCTGAAGCCATGCTGAGGCATACTCGGCCTTGTCGGCGGGCAGGTTGAAATACCAGGGTATGAAGCCTATCTCCTCACGCACGTTGGCAAAGGAGTCGGGTTTGAGCACCTCAAAGAAGCGGTGCTTGGGGTTCCACAGGCGCGTCTCCACCAGCCGGGCCAGCGTGTCGGCTTTGGCGGCATAGGTTTTAGAGAGCTCTGCTTGTCCGGCCAGCTGCGCGATATGGCTCAGGGCGCGCGCGTTGCCATACATATAGCTGTTGATGGAGGGCCGTGCGTTCTTCTCTCTGCGCCCTCCGCTGATGGTCTCCTCCATGGCATCCTTCACGTCATACTGCCAGTAGAGGGTTTGTTGGCCGCCTTCTGTCCAGCGATGGGTGCGCTCCCAGTAGCCGTACTCGTTCTGCAGCAGGGGCAACATGGCCTTAACAGAATCGGAGCGGCCGTCTACGAGATAGCGATCCCATATAGAAGCGGGTGTCCAGGAGCTGTAGGCGTCGAGCTTGCGCATGGGTGCGCCGTTGTTGCCATGAAACCATGTGTGGATGATCTGGTCGAGATATTGCGGGTCGCGCAGCCATCTGGCCTCGTGTATGTGATGGCCCAAGGCCGATGAGATGAGGTTATACTTGTCGGCATAGCTCCTGCGGATGAGGAATTCTGTCATAGCATAGCCCACGCTGGTGCGCTCTATGTGCTTACGCAACGTCCACCAGCGGTAGTAATACATGCGTTCGAAATCTTCTGAAGGACAGCTGAACAGCGGCACGTTGCGCTTCATCCAGTCGGCAGCCTCGGCATTGGGTATGGCCTGCACGATGTTCTCGTCCTCCATATTGTTGAAGTAGTCTACGTAATGCTTGTAGTCATCTGCCTTCAAGAAGGCGGCATGGCCGTCCTCATCGGCACTTGCCGTGGTGAAATGGGCTATGGCAAAGGTGGCCGTGGTGTCGCTGTCGCCAGCGTGAGGCAGTATGCCGTCCCAGTCGGCGGGTGTGTCTACGGTTGGGAACGAGCGCCTCTCGCCCGTGCGGAAGGCAATGCGCTCAAAGCTGTGAACGGGTGCGAAGAACATGCGCTCGCCCACTTTCTTGCCGTCGATGAAGAAGGTGGCCGTGCGGTTGGCCACCGACAACTGCACGCTCACGTGGTAAGTAACATCCGGCTGATAGCTGAGCAGCTTGCCATAGCGTGCGCCGCCCTTGGCCTGCATGATGCCTGTGGGCAGCAGGTCGATGCGTGAGGCGGCAGAACCTTGTGCGTCGAGAAACTCTATCTGCAACGTTCCGTGGTTGTTTTGTCCGGCTTTCAGGTCGAACGACACGTTGAGCTCGGCCGTCGCGGGTATCTTGCGCTCCACACGGGCATAGTCGAAGGGGTCGGCGTCGCGCAGCTCCAGCCACTGCCCATTGAGCCTGACGGGCGCCATGAGGGGCGAATAGATGTTCCAAAGGTTCAGGTCGTGCAGGCTGTGGCACAGGGCAAAATCGTCATGAGCCTGGCCGTGGGCCTTCGTCTGCACGGGCACGGGAATGTGAGCCACCCACATATCCTCCTTGTTCATAGAGTAAGCCACCCACAAGTCAGAGTCTTTGGGCACGCCGTTGCCCTCCAGTATACCCCTGACATACTGCGGGCCGTAGCTCTTATAGTTGCCTCCGTAGCGCATGGGGGGCACCTCGCCGTTGACAAGGTTGAGCGTTGTGTAGTTCAGTCCGTCGGCCGAGAGGCTGATAGCCAGGGGCCATCTGAACTCTGAGGGGTTGTATACGGTGGCGTAGGTGCCGTCAGTGAGGCGCTGACCCCATATCTTGGCATTGCTGTTCACGAAGCCCTTGGCACGGTTTACGGGCTGAAGCCAGGTGCGTCCGCCGTCGGTCGACACGGATGTGAGGGCATGTTTCCAAAAGGCGATGATGTTTCCGTCGGGCAAGGTATAGTCGTTGTAGGCCTTATATTCCTTGTTAAGCGGAATCAGCGTGTCGCCACGGTCGGCCTCTTCCACCCATCCCATGAGCATACGGGGGTTGGCGAGTATCTCCGTGCAGGCCTTTCTGAGGTGCTTGTTGCCCTTGCGCCAGTTGGGATAGTCGGTGTTATGCTCGTTGAATCCGTGATTGTAATAAATGAAGTAGATGGGTCCGAAAGTGCCGTCGGCCTTTATCTCGCGTATCACGCGCCCGATGCCGTTGCCGTCGTTGTTATGGTCTTTCTTGTTCAGGCACACTCCATAGGTGCCCAGGGCATAGAGATGGTCGTCTTTAGACACGTAGAAGCCCTGCCGCTGATGCATCACGGCTATGAGATTATGGGCCTCGCCGGGCACGCCTTCCTTCTTAAAGCCCTCGGGAACATGATATTCGGGAAACAGCACCACGGGGTTGGTCCATGTATAACCATCGGCTGAGGTCTGCAGATTGGTGTGCGAGGGCGGCACCTGCTCGTCTTTCTCATCGCTGAGGTAATGAACATAGAAGCGGCCATGCCAATAAGCCATCATGGGCTGGTGGTTATAGGTCCATCCATTGCCGTTGGCGGCCGAGGGATGTTCGCGGTTAGCCCGCAAAATCTGAATGTTATGCACGCCCACCACAGGCGACAGCCGGCCGTCGTGTGCGGTGGGATCGCTGAGCGTGGTACCCGTGTAGCGCGGCAACTGCTGTGCGCTGACGGGCGTAAGGACGCCTAAACTGAAAAGAAGGGCAAGCAAGTTGCCCCGTCGTATCATTTTTTTCATGTAAATGTGTTGCTTCATTGTTATTTAACGGCAGTATATGCCACCACGACATCCTTGCCTTTTTCTACCCTTATGCGATACTGCTCATCGCCCAGAGAGTCTACCTCGGCCGTGCCGCACTCAGGCTTCTGCTTGCTGCGCAGATAGAGGTAGCCCTCTCCCTCGGTGGCCCTGACGGTTATCTGATGGTCATTCATGGCCACATGAATGGTGCCATGGGGTGTGGGCACATCGCCTTCCATCCACTCCAAGCCTCCCAACACGGGGCGAATCTCAAACTCCTTGTAACCGGGCTTCAGGGGTTTCACGCCCAAGAAGTATTTTCCTAACAGATATATGGGGCTTGCTCCCCAGGCATGGCAAAGGCTCTTGCCATAAGGACGGCCATACATGCACAGATGCTCGCGCAGCGGTGCCAGGCCGTTTTGGTCCAGGGCAGGGTCATAAGCCTCCCAGAACGAGGTGGCTCCATGGGCTATCATGCCGCCCCAATAATCCTTCATCTGCCTCAACACATCGTCTTGCTCGCCCAGAAGGCACAGCGCCTCCATCTCGTAGAAGCGCATGTAAGGCGTGGTGATGGGCATGACCTTCGGGTTGTGCAGCACGGTGCGCGCCACGGTTTGCTTCTGCCCGTCGGTGAGAAAACCGAACAGGATGGCAAAGATATTGGCATATCGTTCCACCATCTTGCCCTTATCGCCGCTTCCCACGGCATGTATCAGCGCTCCGGCCTCATCACTCCAGAAGGTGGGCACGATGGCTTTGCTGAGCCGTGTGGCATACTGGTCATAGAATTTGGCCTCATCATCATGATGCGTAAGCTCGGCACAGAGCTTCATAATGCGCAGGCTGCGGGCAAAGAGTATCTGCTCGAACGACAGCTCGCCATGCTTATCCATTGGCACGGGCGACCAGTCAACGAACACCCAGTCGCCTGCCATGCCCTCTACCATGCCATTCTCGTCGGTGCGACCCACCACATAGTCCATGAGCGACTGCATACGCGGATAGATTTGCTGCACAAAATGCAGGTCGCCCGTGTAGAGATAATAGTCGTATATGCTCAGGAACCAATAGAAGGTGTAGTCCATGATGGTGTTGATGTGGGCCGTCACGGGGTCTTTGCCACGCAACTGCCAGATGGTGCGCGTCACGGTTTGCGAGTCGAAGAAGAGGTAATAGTTCATCAGATAGCTCTGATAGGCGTCGCCGCTCCACGTCCAACGGTCGCGCTTGATGCCGTCGATGAAGAACTCGCGCGTGGTGAGATGCAGGGTATATTGACCTATCTCCCACATCTTGTTCACCATATCGTCGTTGCACTTGAAGGTTCCGCGCGCCGTTTCGGGCAGATACTCATAGCGCATAGACACATCACGCACCTTGACATCGCCCTCCGTGCGGAGCAGGATATAGCGGAAGGCCTTGCCAACGGGCGTAACAAACGCGCCATCTTGCAGCCTGAGCGTCTCGTTGTCGGATAAATCGGTCACCGTTTGAGCCTGAACGGCAAACTTATCGAGTGTCTCGCAATGGTCAGTGTCTTGTGCTTCCTCGGCGCTCTCGCCATAATAGACGTGCAGAATGCCGTCGCCCTCTACGCCTTCCGGCACCAAATAGCCGAAGGTCTCACGCCCGAAGTCGTATAATACGCCATCTTTGGTGCGCTCACTGTGCACGGCACGGCAGGGCTCCTGACTGAGGGCAAAGTGCGAGGGGGGCTCGGAAGGCGAACGGAAGTTCCAACTGCCGGCATCCATATACACCGAGGCCGAGGTGTCACTGGCCTTGCCCGACTCGTCTATCCACTCTTTATCTTCGTTCGTAACGCGCCAAGTACCATCCGTGGCCACCTCGCGGCCTTGCACAAAGAGCGTGGGCGGCGTGGCCTGATTCCACACCTTGATGTTGAGATGATGCTCGCCCGCAGGTATATCCACCTCACGGGGCATACCAAAGAGCAGCTTGCCGTCGAGCTTCACGTTATATTTGCCCTCGGCAAACACCTGCACGCGGTCGGCCTGACTGAGGTTCAGGGCGGTGCTGAACTCCACCGTCACGTAATGGGAGTCTTGCTTCCAGAAGGGCGGAAAGAACGTTCCGCGCTCCGTGCGCCGGTTGTTCATGCGGTTGCCCAGCCATATCTCGAAGTCACCGGGATACCATATCCACGTAGCCTGGCGCGTTTCTTTTCTATTAGATGTCACTTCCATATCTTTCCTTTGTTATTTCCTCCAACGACTTGCCACGCGTTTGCGGCGCGAAAACAGTACCTATGATGAGCGATATAATCAAGAGCGACAGCATGACATAGGCTGCCACGGTGAAGCCTTCGCCGTGCTCACCATATATAAAGGTGAAGCCTACGCCCCAAACGGCCGACAAGCCGCGCACAATGAAGAACATTACGCCCTGCGCCGCGGCTCTGTACTTGGCCGGGAAGAGTTCTGATGCCCACAGGGCATAGAAGGATTGCACCGAGATGCCGCCCTGCAGACCCCATAACACGGTGAACACGATGAGGCCGCCAAGGCTGTTGATGCCTACGGTGATGACCATGAGCCACGCCACAACGGCAAAGCTCACACCCATGAAATAGAGCCAGCGCTGGTTGACCTTATCCACCACCATGGAGAAGAAGAAGGCTGCGGCGATGATGATGAACCACTGTCCCACCGAGATCATGTTGGCATACTGATTGGAGAGGCCGCCTGCCGTCTCGTAGATGTGCTGTTGAAAGAAGCCCATCACCGAGCTCACCAGGTTCCACGTCAGGTACATTCCGGCCAGAAAGAGTATGGCCTTGAGGTTCACCTTATTGGTGAAGAGGGTGCCGAAGTTGGAGAAGGTGCCGCCGTTGGCATTGCCTGCCGTTTCCTTGGCCGTCTCCCACTCTTCTGACTCGTGCAACTGTCGCTGCAGCAACCAGGCGATGAGGGCCACAACAAACAGTGACGCGAAGACGATGCGGCTGCTGAAGACGTTCAGACTGGCCTCCGTCATACCGCTACCGCCCAGCGCCTGCGCTACGGCCTGCACCACACCGAACAGATAACCTGCCGAGCCTGCTCCCGTGGTGGGAGGAGCCAGCAGGGTGCCGAGGATGAGAATGACCGTAGGACCGATGCCCCACGCCATCTGAGAGATGCCGATGTTGCGGCCGCGGTTGCCCACCTCAGAGTTTTCGGATATGTAAGTCCACGACGCAGGCACGCCTACGCCCACCGAGATACCGGTGATGAGGAAGCCCGCCAGCAGCATGGGGAAGTTTACGGAGAACACCACGAAGAGCACACCGAGCATATATAGCAGCATGTTATACGTGTAGATGAACTTTCGGCCATATCTGTCGGCCAGGAAACCACCTATAATGGCACCGATGGCAGCGCCCAGACAGTTGGCGCTGATGGCGTTGAGCCAGCCCAAGTTTACTTCAGTAAGACCAAGATAACTCTTCCAAAGCGACAGCCCACTGGCACCGGCTACGATGGCTCCGGCATCCAGATAATTGGTCAGCGACACCGCGATGGTGCTCTTCAAGCTGCCTTTTGTTTGTTTTTCTACATCAGATTTCATTTCAGTATTTTGTTTTTATAAATTCATTTTCGCTCTATTCCGGCCTGTGCCTTGATGCTCGGGTCTACCATGGGCCCGTTGTTGAGCCACACGTTGCCGGGTCCGTTGGCGTTCTTCAGAAACTTCTCCGTCGGTGTCCAGTTGTCTTTCAGCGTGATATGGCTCGAACCCTCGTCGGTGTAGAGATAGAACCAATGCTCCGGGTCGTGCACATACGAGGGCCGCGCGATGTCTCTCACCACGTTGCGCGTGATGAGCGTGCCGGGCTGAGAGCCCAACGTGTAGATGCCGGCACAGTCGTACACGTGCCGCGCATAGTCATAAACGAGGTTACCCGTCACTTTATTGTCACGCATGCACACCGAATCGCGGTTCCAGCCCCAACCCAGACTGATGCCGGTGTAGGGCACATGGCACACCGTGTTGTGCGCTATGCTGATGTCGCGCACATATCCTGCCGCTATGGCCACGCAGCCCCAGTCTTCGTCGCCCACGTTCTCGAAGAGCGAGTTGGTCACTTTCTGCCCGCTGCACACCACTTCGGCACAGTGAGGGCGATAAGGCAGATGGGTCTCAAGGCCCTCGGGCGAGAACGAACCGCACACATAGCCGTTCATGCCGATATCGTTGAAGGTGCAACGGCTCACCTCGCCGCCGCTGCAAGCATAGACATAGTCGAGCGCCGAGGCACCCACGTGGGTGAAGGTGCACTGGCTGAAGTTCACGTCGCGGGCATATAGCAGACTGACGGCGGCCCCGGCACGGCCCAGCCAGCCCTGGTTGTCGAGCTTATGATTATCCGGGCGCTCCATCTTGGGCCGCAGCTTATAGGCCTCGGTGAGATACATGCCGGCCTGCAAGGGCACATGACCGGCATAGGAGGGTCGCAGCCACGTGGTGTAAGAGAAGGTTAAGCCGCTGAACAGCACGTCGGTAACGGGCCGGCACTCACTGCCCAGCACGCTCACCAGGTTCTCCAGCACGGGCACTTCGGCCACCGTCATGCTTATATCTTCGCCTTTCAGGGGCATATAATAGAGCTTTCGGGCGCGCACGTCATAATACCATTCGCCGGGACTGTCGAGCAGTTGCAGCGAGTTGGTGAGATAGAAGGGCGAGTTATGGGCGCTGTTGTACATGGGCGAGGGCCACGGATGCGAGAACTGCACGTCGGCCTCGGGGTGGTGAAAGGTGACGGCCACGGAGTCGCCACGCCGGCACAGACCGGCCACACGTAGGTTGGCCGTCTCCCACATCTCATGCAGCACGAGCTCAAGATAGGGCGAACGGGCCATGTCGAGCGAATAACGCGTCACGGCCTCGGCGGGTATCCACAGCTCTTGCGTGTTTTTGTCTACCCAGCGTATGCGTGCCATCTGCTCGAAGTGGGCCACGTCGCGGGCCTTCACTGCCTTACGGCCATTCACCCACAGCTGCCGGAACATGACGGGATGACCGTTGAAGTCGGGCACGTCGGCCACCCACAGCTTGCCCTCCTGCCGCCATTGCGTGATGGGCATGGCACCGGAGAGCACAGCGCCCGGACCTACGACGCGCAGATGACTGTCTTCCGGCCTGACCACGAGGGGCTCATAGAGACGG
>SAMEA3663095__coassemble_1349_pt1 | contig 16827 bp, 5 predicted proteins | sample SAMEA3663095__metabat2_high_PE_003 | metagenome-assembled genome bin SAMEA3663095 (sample SAMEA3663095) | pig gut metagenome | biome: pig gut; feature: pig-associated habitat; material: faeces | place: France | collected 2012
GCACACAGCTAGCTCTCGGCTACCGTGCCACGCTGGCTAAGTCAGACTATCGCATCAGCAACATCCTCTCCGACTATACGGAATACGACTACCATGCCACCGATGACAAGCACTATGCCTACGCACAGCTCAACGGCAGCATCGCCAAGATCGGCTACCGCATAAGCCTAGGCGCCACCTATATCAACACGAGCAACGACAACACGCACTTTCATAAGCTCTACTTCACGCCCGAGGCTCTGCTTTCCTACAACGTGAAGAATGGTGCCCTCCGACTGCATGGCAAGATGTCGACCATCACGCCTAACATCTCCAGTCTGAGCAACAACAGCACAGTGACCATCCCCGGACTGCTCTACTCGGGCAATCCTTGGCTGAAGAGCGCGCTCGACAAAAATATCTCACTCACCTACTCGCTCAACCTGCCTTGGCTTAATATGGACCTGACAGCAGACGCCCGCAAAATCGACGATGACTTCAGCACCTATTACCAGTGGCAAAATATAGACGGCAACCACGTCATCGTGGGACGCGATGAGAACTGCGACTACCTGCTCAACTATGGCTTCTCGGGCACGCTGAGCCTCAAGCCATTCAGCAACGACCTGCTCTCGATAGAATTAGAGAGCGGCTATCGCTGGCAGAAAGAGAAGAGCGAAATCATCGGCACGCACCACCATCACTATATGCCGTTGGCATGGACGGTGAGCATGCGTAAGGGCGACTGGGGCGCCGAATACTACCAGTGCATCCCACACAAGCAACTCAACGGCAGCTTCATCAATTCGGCCGAGAACACACAGAACCTCATAGTCTACTACCAGAAGAAGCAGCTAATGATAGGACTGGTGTGCATCTTCCCCTTTGCCGCGGCCAAATACGACAACAGCATTCTCGACAACAAAGTGATCGACATGCACTACCACAACAGCGTCACCAGTCAGAAGCGCACCTTCTGCATCACCCTGAGCTATAACCTCTTCTCGGGTAAACAGAACAACGACGCAAAGAAGCTCTACAACAAGGACAACGACCGGGGATTCTTCTAGATTATACGAAACCAATAAAAGAGGATGTATCATAATAGTGTTCTATGGTACATCCTCTGTATTGCTAATCTATAGATAATTGAAACTTAGAGTAGCTTCAACGCTTCAAGTACTTCGCGCCTTTCGTAACAACAATGCCATGAAAGGAGTTGCTGACGCGCTGGCCACTCATATTATATAACGGCCCATGATTATTGCCAGGCGCTGGTTTATAATCACTCACATGTTGGATGCCTGTGGCCGAAGCGTTGATAAGCTTTATTTCCTGACCCGCCATAGTGGGAATGTCATAGAGCCAAGTCGTAGGAAGAGTGGTTTCGGGTATCTTGCTCATATCCTTCACAATAGGTGCGGGCATGTTATAGGGCTGCATCAGCGGATTGCTATTGTCACCTGTAGCTGCCGTGAGTGCCGTTCCGTCGGCATTTTTGAGTTCTGTTGCCGTTCTCAGTCGGAGGTTTCCACCTATCGTAGACTGGATGGTGAGCGACTGTATGGCTCCGTCCTGCCAAGTCATCTCAGAAATGACAAATCCGCCACGAGCGCGCAGACCCTTCACGCTTCCGCTTTCTTTCCATTCAGAAGGCAGGGCAGGCAGCACATGCACGAATCCGGCATGCGACTGTACTAGCATCTCAGCTATGGCGGCAGTGGCACCAAAGTTACCGTCTATCTGGAAAGGCGGGTGTGCGTCGAACATGTTGGCGTAAGAGCCACCGTCGGACGCGGCAATGGTAACATTAGGATCGAGAAGCACCAGCTGATTCTTGAGTATCTTCAAGGCATGGTCGCCATCAAGCATACGGGCCCACATGGCTTCCTTCCAGCCCATAGACCAGCCGCGAGCACCGTCGCCACGGCCCACCAGACTTTTATGAACACCCTGGAAGAGCGTTGTGTTCATGTAAGGAGACACTTGACTGCCGGGATAGGCGCCCCACAGATGCGACAGATGTCTGTGGCTGGATGTTTCTCTATCCCAGTCTTCCTGCCACTCTTGCACCTGCCCGTATTTTCCTATTTTCCATGGGGTGAGCTGTGCTTTAAGTGCATCCAGCGAGTCGGCAAACTGACTGTCTACGCCTAAGGCACGGGCAGCAAGGGCCGTGTTCTTCAGCAAGTCATACACCATCTCATTATCCATGGCTATTCCTCCGAAGAGGGCTATGTTGCCTTTCTCGCCATTGCTCTTTGTGTAAGTGCCAATGCTGGGATGATTCTCGGGCGAGTTGCTCGGGCACACCACCATATAATGGGTGTTAGGATCTTCTACCAAGAAATCCTGGAAGAACATGGCAGCCCCTTTCATGATGGGATAAGCCTCGGCAAGATAAGTCTTATTGCCTGAGAAGAGATAATGCTCCCACAGATGTGAGCAGAACCAAGCATTACAAGTAGGCCATACGCCGACGGTACCATTATCTACGGCGCCCGTAGTACGCCATATATCGGTGTTGTGATGCAACACCCATCCTCGTGCGCCATACATCTTCTTAGCCGTCACGGCACCCGTCTCGCTTACGTCTTTAATGAGCTTCAGGAAGGGTTCGTGGCATTCAGCCAGGTTGGTTACCTCTGCCGGCCAATAGTTCATCTCCACATTGATGTTAGATGTGTATTTAGAGTCCCAAGCAGGATATTGCCGTGCGTCAGGATTCCAAATACCTTGCAGGTTGGCAGGTTGTGTTCCGGGCTGCGAAGAGCATATGAGCAGGTAGCGACCGAACTGGAAATAGTTGGCAGCCAGCTGAGGATCGGCCGTCTTATGATATTCCTTGATGCGCAGCTCGGTGTTTTTGCTCTCCTGAGCACTGTTATGCCCCAAGTCCAGATCTACGCGTCCGAACTCGCCGGCATATTTCGTTACATGGTCAGCAAGTGTCGTGGCATAATCCTTATTGGCGTTCTCATAAGCCGTGAGATAAGCCAATGCCTGGGCATCAGCATCACCGCTCACGTCGTTATAGCTCTTGAAGTTGGTGGCCTGCGATATAACGATCGTGGCATGGCTCGCACCCGTCACAATGAGCTGGGGCACATTGTTGGCCGGACCTGCCGTTCCTTGCTCATGTATGGTTGTCGTACCGTTGGTTATGGTGCCATCGCAGTCGATGATACGGATATACGTGCATAGGTTAAGCTTGTTGGTCACGCCCTCGTTAGAAGCTCTCGCCGGGCCCATCTTGGCCTTGATGGTATGGTCATCATACAAAACACTAGACAGCAACTTCTCTATATTAGTTTTGTTGCAGCCCGTGTAAGCGGCGTTGAACTGAAGTTTTCCACTCTCGGAAGACTCAAGGCGAACAATGGTTACATTGTCGGCAAACGACGTAAAGACGGTTCGCTTGTACTTCACATCACCTATGTTATATATAACCTGACTGGTAGCTGAGTCCAAATCAAGATACCTTACATAGCCCTCGGCACTCACTGCATGAGCGCCAGCACCCGATTCTTCATCGTCATATCGTTGTAGGGGGAAGCCTATCAGCAGTTCGCCGGCAGCCCGATAGGCAGCACCTTGCGAGTTCTTAGACATCCAGTTGGTAACAGCCATATCCTGAACAGAGGCATAATTCTTTGCGAAGATACCGCTCTGCACCCGCTTCAGCACGCCCAAAGCATTGGAGTTGTAATTCTCATTAGGTCCTTGATCCCAGAACGTATCCTCATTAAACTGTAGCGTGTCACAGGCAACGCCTCCGGAGTGCATCACGCCCAGCCTTCCATTGCCCAGAGGCAGAGCCTCCTCCCAATATTTCGCCGGACGATTATACCACAAATGGTTCTTGCTAGCTATCACAGGGGGAGCCACAGGGTCTCTGTCGGCTGTAGTAAAGGCGAAGGTCACTGCTTTTTGAGACACGTTTCCGGCCTTGTCGGCCACCGTACCGCCATTCAGAGAGAAGGTATAAGGGGTACTCTTGTCAAGTGCCGAGTAGGCATATCTCACCACATTGTCTTTCACCACACCTGTTAGCGATTGGCTGGCATGGGTTTTCGTATTGGTCAGAGTGGCATGTGCCGTAGCCTCCACGCTCTCGTTCCATGTCAGGGAGATGGTTCCCGATGTAGGAACGTTTGTTTCGCCATCGGCAGGATACGACAATTTTAAGAAAGGCGCCTCATGGTCATCAGCCAGAATGTTCACATACTTCAGGTTATAGTTGCTCGACTTGGTGGCCGAAGTGATGAGAATGCGCACGATGACGTTCTCCTTATTATCGGCTTTCAGGCTGTAAGTAGAATCAACATACGTGTTCCAGTGCGACCCGCTCACATAATCGTTGAGCGCCGTCCAGGTAGTTCCGTTGTCGGTAGAGTAGATAACGCCAAACTTTGTACGGCTGCTAGAGCCGTCGCCTATGGCAAAGTTCACCTTGATATTGTTCAGGTTGATAGAAGAGAAGGTCACCTCAAAATATTGATCATGCTTCGACGCGTCGCCATAATCGGCTTTTGCCGTGAACTTATCGACAGAGGCGGTGTTCAGGCGAAGCACATAGCTGGAGCTGCTCTGCTTTACTTGCCACTTACCGTTGCTTGTCTTGAGGCTCAACCTATACTCGCTCTGCACGCCCGAGAAGGTGTTGGGCAAGAACACAGGCTGATTCTGCTTCCAGCTCACATTGGCCAGCTCCTGCCATCCGCTGCCGTCCGGGGTATAGGTGTACACGGTGCCCGTGTTAGACACATCCCATCCTTCTGAAAAATTCCAGGAGGCTACTTTTGTTTGCGTAGTGGCTTGCAGCGAACCGGCTACCCAGAAAAGGGCTGCGCAGGTGATGAAAGTCCGCAAACGCGATAATAATTTTAGCATAATAGTTGTACTTTGATTTTAGTTATTTATGTTTAGATAGATTTTTCCGAACCAAGCAACCGTGAGCCTCTGCTACATGACCGAGGACAACGGGCAGACATCTGCCATTTATCAAGTGCAAAATTAGGTAGATGCCCTTGCAAGTATGTTTAAAATCGTACAAAAATAGACGATTATCGTACACCGATGCACAAATTGCCGAAAAAAACAATTATCTTTGTCAACGATTGAAACAACAAACGCATGAACCGCATCATCATCGCCTTAACAATGCTACTAACCTGCCTACCTTTGCTAGCCGAAGAAACAGAGGTACGCATAACGCATTTTGACGAGCGCGACGGATTTACGGAAAGCTACATAACAGGTGTCATACAAGACCGTGAGGGCCTTATATGGGTGAGCAGCTGGAACGGTCTGAGCAGGTATGACGGCTATAGGTTTGTGACCTTCAAGGCACGGCCGGGCGACGGATGCCCGCTTGAAACCAACCGCATCAACGGTATAAAAGAGCTGGCCAACCACAACATTCTGTGCAAGAGCAACAACAGATATTATATTTTCTATCCCAAGACACAGAAGTTCAGCCTTCCCAAGCAGATGGACAGAAGTTGGCTGGTGAGGCCCTACCACACTCCGGAGGCCGTTCGGAACAGAATAAAGAGCTTGCCGGAATATGCTCACATAGAGGTAAAGTTTCTTTGTACCGACCGTCAGGGCGGTATATGGCTTCAGAGCAACCGTGGACTGGAGCGGGTGTGGTTCGTCAAGAAGGCTGCCTTGCCCGAAAAGTATGGCTCTGGGGGCGAGGAACCCGTGCGCGGGGCTTATCGTGACAGCAAGGGGCGAATATGGATAGCTGACAAGAACGGTGTGGTGCGTATATATAATAGGCTCAACACCAATGTTCCTTTCCTCCGGCAAACGCCACTTTTTCTTACTCCAACAGGACAATTATCCACCCGACACGCCGTGTTTGGAAGCAACGTGTATGTTTTTTACGAGGATAAGCAAGGCACCATGTGGCTCGGCACGAAACCTCACGGACTGTTCCGCTTGCAAACATCGGGCCCAGGATATAAGCTTATTCACTACGTGCACAACGCAAACGACAGATGGAGCCTGAGCGATGATAATATATACGACATCAAGGAGAGCATCTACGGCGACCTTCTCATAGCCACTTTTAAGGGGGGACTGAACATCATCAAGCCCCAACATGAAGGCAAACCACGGTTTGTCAATCCCCACAATCTGCTCAGACAATACCCTCAAGATGCCATGCAATGCAGAAGCATTCTGACTACGTCTGACGGCACGGTACTCGTAGGCACAACAAACGGTCTGGTGTCTTTCAGACCCAGCCCTAACGCCTCGGCCATCAGGTTCACGGTCAATCGCCGTAACCCACAAAAGGCTTGGTCGCTGAGCAGCAATTACATTATGGGCATGTTGCTCACCAGGAGCGGTAAGGTGCTCATAGCAACATCAGGAGGGGGCGTTGACTGCACTGACAGCCGTCATCTGCTGAGTAACAACATGCACTTCAGCCATTTCTCTTATGACGATGGACTATCGTCTGACATGACGCAGGCTCTTCAAGAGGATCCGTCCGGACGCGTGTGGATTATCTCTGAAGCTTCGCTTAGTTGTATAGACATCAAGCGTCACCAGTCAGTCAACTATCTGAAAAGATACTTCAGAGGGTATTTCGCCTTCACCGAGATGCCGCCATTGTGCCTGCCCAACGGCCTTATCATCATAGGAACCACGCAAGGCACGCTGACAATCAACACGCTACAGATGGATAAGAGCAGGTTTGTGCCCAAGATAATCTTCAATTGCGACAGCATCATCACCATGCAAGGCGGCAGTAAGAACTTGGACCTGGCGTTCGCAGCCCTCGATTATAACAAGAACGAAGTCATCGTGTATGCTTATAAGCTGGAAGGAATAGACAAGGAATGGCATTTCACGACATCACATAAGCTGCATTACGTGGGACTGATGCCCGGAACGTATAAGTTGCGCGTCAGATCGACCAACGGCGACGGCGTGTGGGTAGACAACGAACGAGACATCACCATACGCCGCAGGGCTACATTCATAGAGACACCTTACTTTTGGCTCACTCTGGGCATGGTCGCGGCACTGCTGATATATGGCGTAACAAAGATGGTGCTGTATGTGCGTCGTTTACAGAATGAAATAAAAGACATCAAGCTTACTAGCGAGGAAAAGATTGCCGTGCTTGGCAACCGCATACGCGAGTTGCTTGCCATAGGCGAGAGCCTGCAAAAGGCAGATACGGAGACACCGAACAGCAAACTGCCGGCTGACGACCAACAGTTTGCCGAAAAACTGAAAGCCTACGTCACAGAGAATCTATCCAATTCAGAGCTACAGGTAATCGACATGGCCGCTGCTTTGTCCGTAAGCCGCACCATGCTCTTTGCCAAAGTAAAGCGCATCTTCAACTGCTCACCCAACAACTATCTGCAGAACATGCGCGTCAACAAGGCCAAAGAGATGCTCAGTCAGGGCGATAGGCTCGTTGCCGATGTTGCTTACAAATGCGGCTTCTCCGACCCAAAGTATTTCAGCCGATGCTTTAAGAAGTTAACCGGGAAGCGACCTACAGAATGGCGGGGATAAAAACACATGCCATCTCACCCATTGTACATGTTGCTTACAGCAAATTCGGTGCATTTGCTATTCCACCCATTCCACCCAAATTGCAAGTTGTTGATTTACAAAAACTTGCACTAGATCTATAAACTAAAACATTCCACCCACATTCCACCCACATCTCACCTTCCTGCTCTTTTCCCTCCATTTATACGGGTTTTATATAGAACGGAGAATGAGTTATAAGTATCATTTTGCTTCTATGTAAAACTACATGCGTTTCTCAGAGTTGAAGCTATTTCTTATACAAGAAGCCCCGGAAAGAAGTTCCTTCTTATTCTTATATTCGATAGAAATCGAGCTCTATGAAAAAGTAATCAAAGAAGATGTTTTTTAATAACATCTTTGATATATCTTTCCGCATTATATTTTCCCACTATTGCAATCAGCCTATTATAATTATTGGTGTCCGCTAAAAATTGATGCCCAATATCAAATTTAAGGCTGAATTCCACGCTTGGAATCCAGCCTTTTGTGTTACCTTTGTATTTGAAAACTAAACAATATAACACATGGACAAAAGTACACATTTTATCGGACAGCCGATACTGGGTCAGCTATTAAATTTTCTAGATAGGGAGAAAATCGTAAAAATTAGCCGAGAAAACGGTGGCGAGAAGTATGTGAAGAAGTTCAATGCATGGTGGCATCTGACAGTTATGCTTTATGCCGTAATCATGCGTTTCGACTCCCTGAGGGAGATAACTTCTGCCACTATGATGGAGTGTCGCAAATTGGGGCATCTGGGCATAAAGGACTTGCCCCGCAGAAGCACATTAGCTGATGCCAACATTAGACGTCCCGAACAAGTGTTCGGCAAGATATATGCCAGTCTCTACTACCAGTACAAGGATAAACTTTCATCGGACAGCCGCTGTGGTAATACTCCCCGTTGGCTCAAGAAACTCAAAATCATCGGCACGCACCACCATCACTATATGCCGTTGGCATGGACGGTGAGCATGCGTAAGGGCGACTGGGGCGCCGAATACTACCAGTGCATCCCACACAAGCAACTCAACGGCAGCTTCATCAATTCGGCCGAGAACACACAGAACCTCATAGTCTACTACCAGAAGAAGCAGCTAATGATAGGACTGGTGTGCATCTTCCCCTTTGCCGCGGCCAAATACGACAACAGCATTCTCGACAACAAAGTGATCGACATGCACTACCACAACAGCGTCACCAGTCAGAAGCGCACCTTCTGCATCACCCTGAGCTATAACCTCTTCTCGGGTAAACAGAACAACGACGCAAAGAAGCTCTACAACAAGGACAACGACCGGGGTTTCTTCTAGTTTACAACCCAAGCCATTAAAAGCCTTTGTGAAGAAGCAATTTCAAAGATGAAAGATTGAAAGGCTTAATAAGCAGTTGGAGAGGTCGTGCCTAGTGCCGACCTCTCCAACAACGAGCAAAAGCAGACATCCATGAACCACATCCTAACGCTTACGGACACTCTCCTCGAGCGTCCGTAAGCGCTTCCGCTCTGACGTCTTACGGGTTATAATGCCCCATTGATCAGGCAGGAGAGCTTAATCATGATATAAAAATCATTTATTTCATATTGTAATATAAATTGTTTTATAATATAATATAAATTATATTATTGTTAATATAATCTATATTATTCAAAGAAAGCAATACTTTTACACCCACTAAGCATTAGGCTTAACCGCCACCATTACGTGATGACAAAAGCGCATAGGGCTTGAGGCATACGCACTATGCCTCGGTTGTCAGGGTCACCAACCCCTTAAAGAAAAGCCTGAAGCACTGGCAAAATGCAAAAAATAGCTAAAGGGGGTGACAGAACGCAATAATACAAGTCTATTTTATCCACAAACAAACATTTAACTATAACAGTTTGCAAAAGAACTACTATTTTCTTTTCACAATATAAACAATTTTATTTAAATTTGTAAGCTATCAAGAGGTATTAAAGAAAATTCGGAAGAAAGTAAAAAGAGCAAATATCTATATCTTATTCATTTAATTTTCATTCGTTTATGAGGTTATTCTACACATTGATGACCAGTTTTTTGCTTTGCCTTTCATTCACAACGGCAAGAGCAAACGATTTGACGGAGAGCCAGCGCCTGATAGGCGCATACAACACAGACGACATCGCGTCGTCGGGCATGGGCTTTCCCGGCTACGACTTAGGCACCGTAAGAGTAGGCAATGTGCTCACGCCCGACAAGTGGCAAGAGTACAAAGGCGGAAAAATCATAGCCATACGCTATGCCGACATGCATCCCGGCAAGGTGTCGAAGCTGTTTTTTGCACCGGTGAAGAGCAATGGCAGTACAGGCTCGGACCTTTTCTCGGTGAATGTTAGTGGAGCTGTGCAGGGATGGAACACCATCACTCTGCCCACACCCATCACCCTTCCCACCGATGGCAAGAGCTATATGCTGGGTCTGGAATATACACAAGACGAGACCATGGAGGGTGGCGACTACACCGATGCCTGCAAACCTCTGTCGCTCATCTCGTCGGGCAACACGCTGCGCATGTACGGAAATCTCAAGGCCGACTATGGCGGCACAGGCTTGGGATGGTATGATTTCGGCTATTACGACGTGAGCGTCCAGCTCATCATTCAGCTGGCTAATGGCGGCGCCGAAGCACTCAAGCCAGCCGACTTCGGCATTGTGTCGGCACTGAAAGGCAACAGCGGAACGCTCAACCTCACAGTGACCAACACCGGAACCAAGAGCCTGAAGAGCTTTAGCTATATCACCACCATAGACGGGACGGCACAGCCGGAAGCTACTCTGACCCTCGACGACTCTCTCAAGGCGGCCACCAGCACAACGTGCAACATACCCCTGCCGGCTTACGATGAGCCCGCCAAACGTGCCATGACCGTTGAAGTGACCAAGATAGACGGCACAGAAAACACATGGAGCGAGAAAACGGCACAAGGCTACTATGCCACCGTGTCACAGTATTACGACCGCAATGTGCTGATAGAAGAGTTCACCACTGAGCCGTGCACCAACTGCCCCGCCATGGCAAAGGCTCTGGCACAGGCACTGGCCGAACTGAAGAGCAACAGGCTGAACGTAGTGGCTCACCACTCTGGCTATGACACCGACTGGCTGACGCAACCTTGCGATGAGGACATGCTGTGGCTGTTTGTCACCAACAAGATTTCGGCGCCCAACCTGATGATAGACCGTCAGCCGTACTTCACCAACGACGAGGGCAACGACGACAACATCTTCCACCCAAACAACAGCAATGAGATAAAGCAAATGGTGAACTATGAGCTTGCACAGCCCACCAACGCCCAGCTGCAGCTCACCCTTACACCTGGTGACGACGCGTCTGAAGTGGTGGCAACCGTTAAAGGAACGTGCAACGAAGCCTTCGACACCGACTGCCAACGTCTGACCTTCTACCTCACAGAGGACAGCATCAAGGCTCATGAACAGAAAGGTGCCGACGAAAATTATATTCAGAACCACGTGATACGCTACTACAACAGCTCCTGGGGCGACAACATCACATGGACGGGCAACACCTTTGAAAAGACGTTCACCATCAGTCTAAACAGCGATTGGAAGAAGAAAGACCTTACGGCTGTGGCTGTCATCAACCGATATGACGGCAAAGACAAGCTCAACAGCACCATCAGCAACGCTGCATTCGCCACCTTGCCCCCAACAGCAACGGCCATCCAGCAGCTAAGCCAAGAGGCGAACCGTGGCATCACCGGCATATACAATGCGGAAGGCAACCGCATTCAGAATGTGCAGAAAGGTCTGAACATCATCAAATATGCCGATGGAACGGCAAGAAAAGTTATGATAAAATAGTTTTCTCAACTCAATACGTATGAATAAATTATTATCTTTCTTGGCAATGAGTACGGCCGCCATGGCCGTTACATTGCCGGCTTGCGGGCAGAAACTGTCACCAGTAGCCAGACGCTATCCGGCCATCAAGGTGATAGAAGGAAGCCAGCTGCAAGCCCAGTCGCCCTTTGCACACGTGTTCAGCACGGTGAAGGGCCGACCCAGTATGCAACTTGCCGCGCCTTTGAAGGCAGCGGCCAACAGCACCACCCTTCTTTGCAACCTCTGGCAAACAGGCATGAAGGGCATCTACTCCTTCCAGCCGCAAGCCTCTATCGGCTTCAACCAGCTGGTGAGCTACGACCAGGCACACTTCAATGGCGGCAGTGCCATCGTGGGCAACAAGATGTATGGCATCAACTATTATGTCTCGTCAACCGACGAAACGATGGTCATCACATCGTATGCATTCAACACCGACACCTGGGCACTGGACGGTACGCCAACCGAACTGACCAACCAGTACGACCTGATAGCTGAGGAAACAGCCACAGACCCCAACTCACATGAGGTGTTTGGCGTGTTCTATGCCAACTTCTTCGGAAGTCTGGAATGGGGCGTAATAGATTATTCCAAAGGCACACGCACCAAGATAGCCACAGCCAATCACGATTATGTGGCACTGGGCATAGCAGCCGACGGATATGCCTATGGCGTTTCAGCAGACGGCAACCTGTATAAGATAGACCGTGCTACGGGTTCAGAGAATCTGGTGGGCAACACGGGCGTCACGATAAGCAAGTACGACGGCACCTACTACAGACAGAGCGGCGAGATAGACCCCACCACCAACACCTTCTACTGGGCAGCAGCCGACTCTTCTGACGTTACGGGACTGTACACCGTAGACCTGTCTACGGGCAAGGCAACACGCTTGGGCAGCTACGACCAGCCCACCCATCTGGAGGCTTTGGGCTTCTTAAGCCAGCGCGGGGGCAAAGATGCACCGGCTGATGCGCAAGACCTGAGACCCAACTTCGTCAACGGCAGCACGCAAGGCACGCTGAGCTTCACCCTGCCCACAAAGACGCAAGGCGGTGAGGCGCTCACGGGCGACATCAACTATCAGGTAAAAGCCAACGGCAAAGACCAGGCTACAGGCACCGGAGCAGCAGGAAGCACCGTTACGCAGAACCTGCAACTGGAAGAGGGCATGAACAAGCTGGCCGTCATTCTGAGCAACAGCGAGGGCACAAGCAATCCGGCAGACACCACCATATACGTGGGCTACGACACGCCTAACGCACCTGCCGACGTGCATCTCAGCCTGGGCAGCGACCGCAAGGCCACTGTAACATGGACAGCACCCACCCAAGGAAAACATAATGGCTATCTGGGCGCGCTGAAATATGATGTTTACCGCATAGCATCAGGCGACACCACAAAGGTGGCAGAGAACCTGAATGGCACATCGTTTAGCGAGACCCTGCCCGATACCACTCTCTCTAAATACGTTTATGGCGTGGTGGCCGTTAACGGAGAGAAGTATGGTGACATGGGCCTGAGCAACGGATCGATTATCGGACAGCCTTTTGAGGCTCCTTATCAAGACGATTTCAACAACGGCATAGACCTCTATACGGTTATCGACGCCAACAATGACGGCCGCACATGGAACTGGAGCGCAAGCCGCCAAGCCTACTATCAGTGCAACTATGTGAACAGTGCCGACGATTGGCTCATCTCACCTCCTATCAAGCTAAAGGCCAGCAGAACCTATAAGGTGGCCGTAAGCACAAAATCTACAGGCACTTACTTCCCCGAGAAGTTGGAGGTTAAGTGGGGCAACGCCAACACCGTAGAGGGCATGACAGGCGAAGTGCTTCCGGAGACTACCATAGGGTCAAGCTCTTACAAGACCTATGAAAAGGTCATCAACCCGACAACCGATGGCACTTACTACATCGGCCTGCACGCCAAATCAAGCACCGATGGCTTCTTCCTCTTTGTCAACTCGCTTAGCGTGACGCCGGAGGCACTCGCCACAGCGCCCGATTCAGTGACCGATCTGAAGGCCGTGGCTGACCAGAGCGGCGACCTGAAAGCTACCATCACATTCAATGCGCCCACAAAGGCCATCAACGGCACGGCACTGTCTGCACTCACCAAGATTGTGGTGAAGAGCGGAAGCCGCACCGTGGGCACGCTCACCGCTCCACAGCCCGGACAGGCTTGCACCGTAACTGACGAGAACGCATCATTAGGCAACAATACTTATGACGTGATGCCGTATAACGAAAGCGATGGAGGCGTATCAAGCTCAGTAACCGTAAAGGTGGGTCCTGACGTGCCGGGAGCACCCGTAGTGAAGGCCATCGACTACACCGACAAGGTGAAGCTCGACTGGGACGACGTGGCAGGTGCCAACGGTGGCATCATCATTCCAAAGAAAGTCACTTATAACATATATGAGCTCACCTCCGACGGCTATGTAAGCACCAAGCTGGGCAGTACCTTGGGTGGTGTAACCGAGTATATGGTAAGCAACGTGAACACGGCAACCGGCGACGTGCAGCAGCTCAAGCAGTGGGCAGTAAGTGCCACCAACGCAGCCGGCACAGGCTCTTACGGCGTAGGAGCCATCGTGGTGGGCAAGCCTTACACCCTGCCCTTCCACAACAGTTTCAAGGACGGCTCACTGGAAAATCAGTTCATTGGCGAGGAAATGAGCGACCAGGAAGTGGCATGGACCATAGGCACTGAGAGCTCTGACAACGACGGCGGATGCGTGTCGTTTGCTCCCGAAAAGGCCGGCAAGTGCGTGCTCTACACCGGAAAGATAAACATGAAAGGTGCCAAGCGGCCTAAGCTGGTGCTCAGCTACAAGGGTTCAGAGGGCACGAAGGCTCAGCTCAGCGTGGCTCTCTGGCATAAGGACGGCACTAAAGACGCACCGTTGTGGACCAACGACTTCGCCCAAAGCAACAACGATGGCAAATGGCATACCGCCATCATCGACATACCTGCCGACAAGGTGTCTACCGAAGACTATGTGCTGCTGCGCATAGAGGGCAACGCCACAGAGGCTATAGACGACAGTCCGCTGCTGGTAGACAACATCAATGTGATAGACCCAGTAGACAATGACGCTGCCGTGCAGCTCACAGCACCCGAGAGCGTGAAGAAGGGACAAACGGCCAGCGTAACAGTAAAGGTTGTCAACAACGGCCTCAACACACTGACCAACCCGGAGCTCAAGGTGAATGTTGACGGCAAGACAGTGATAGACTCTGTACTTAACAAGCAGTTGGCTCTTCTGGAAGTAGCTGAAGTGAACGTAGAAGTGCCCACAACGACACTTAACAACGCCTCTTCTACTACAGTAAGCGCACAGGTTACGGGTGCCAACGACAGCAACGCCGACAACAACAGCGCTTCGGCTGTCATCAAGCTGCAAAGCACTGACAACATGGCACCGACCAACCTGACGGGCGACATCAAGAACAGCCACGTAACACTTACATGGAAGGCACCGGCCACACAGCCGCTCACCGTAACTGATGACATGGAGAGCTACACAGCATGGAGCACGGAAATGGGCGACTGGACGCTTGTCGACGGCGATAAAGGCTATGCACACTCACTGTCATCATCTGTTACCTATCCACACCAAGGCTGTCAGTTCGCCTTCATGGTATGGCAGCCCGACGACTACTTCAACACAAGCAACGGCCTGGCACCACGCTCAGGCAAGCGAGCTGCTGTGGCTATCTATGCCACCGATGCCAAAGGTAATGATGTTGACGCAGACAACTGGATGATCAGCCCACTGCTCTCTGGCAAGGCACAAGACGTGACGTTCTGGGTGAATGCGGGCACCGAATGGGGCAATGAAGACTATGACGTGCTCTATTCTACCAACAGCACCGACACAGCCTCCTTCGTCAAGATTGGCGACTCGCACAACATCGCGTCAAGCACATGGCAGCAAGTAACAGTGAGCCTGCCCGAAGGCGCAAGACACTTTGCCATTCACAACAACACAGATGCCTACAACTCTTATCTGTTCATGGTAGATGATGTAACCTATGAGAAGAACACCGCTCCTCTGGCCTACCGCGTTTATCGTGACGGAGCACTTGTGGCTACTGTAACCGACACCACCTTCACTGAGACAGAAGCTATTGGCGACAACGCTCCTGTATACAAGGTAACGGCTGTCTATGCTGACGGCTCAGAGTCACTGCCCGTAGAACTGAGCATCAGCAATGGCATTGCAACCATCAGCGCAACAGCAGAGGGTAGCTACAATGTGTATTCTACAGACGGCGCACTGGTAAGAAGCCAGGCCAAAACGCTCGAAGGCCTGCAGCCGGGCATATACATAGTGAACGGAAAGAAACACGTAGTAAGGCGATAAAACCTACTAACTAGTTATTATAAAGGTCTCCCGAAACCGGGGGACCTTTATTTATTGTAGCAACAAGGCAAGAAAGCCATCAGCAAAAAAGCTAATGAAAAAACATGGTTTCACGCCCCCTGTCAAAGTCTCTTACATATATCAATAAATTTTTGGCACATTGCTATTCCACCCATTCCACCCAATGAGTTAACATATTGATACCTAGACGATTGTAAATCTATGATTTACAAAAAACACACCACCCATATCCCACCCACATTCCACCCTTCTGCTTTGTTCACACACATGAATACAGACTTTATATAAAGACATTCTTTCACTATACACACCTTTTTTGTAGTCTCTAAGAAGGATGCTATCATTGCAGAACGCGGATTGGTATAGCTATTCGCCAGCATAGTGTGCACATCGAGATGCTGGTCAACCCGATGCTCCGTATGCTTGTAATCTCAGGATGGCTATCTGCATAATCATTCCGCATTTCCCAACATGTTGACAGCACAAAGGACATGTAAGAATTTGAGACTTCTGTTCCCTGTAATCATTCTATTGCGATAATCAGCAGTTGTAGTGGCCGAGCCTTGTGCCGGCCAACATCCTTGTGCATCAGTGTTTGTAGGGATACATTTGCAGGTTGTTGAGAGCACGTTCCTTGTTGGCCGGCACAAGGCACGGCCACTACAATGGATGGGTGGTGCGGTGCAGTTGGGTAGGCCACGCTGGGAATGCGCATCCGAGATGCTAGTCAGCCTCCGAGGCTGATTTTCCTTGTTCACCCAGTTCCCCAGGCTGCGTCCGCTTCGCGTCCTGGCCTGGGGTTACGAATGAGTGAGCCTCTACGAGGCTCCGTATGCTTGTAATTTCAGGATGGCTATCGGGCATAGAATGCCCACCGTCACGTGGCCCACATGCCAACAACGCTGTCTATATATCAGCCCCGAAGGGGTTGACTTATCCATAACCCCAGTTTGGGCGAGCGGAGCGAGAACAGACTGGGGAAGTTCCCTGTAATCATTCTATTGCGATAATCAGCAG
>SAMEA3663095__coassemble_1376_pt1 | contig 16438 bp, 12 predicted proteins | sample SAMEA3663095__metabat2_high_PE_003 | metagenome-assembled genome bin SAMEA3663095 (sample SAMEA3663095) | pig gut metagenome | biome: pig gut; feature: pig-associated habitat; material: faeces | place: France | collected 2012
AGTTAAAAACGAAAAATAATCGAGATTTCCTTTGGTCAGAAACCTAGGAAGCGGGTTGAGTGCGGTGAGGTATTCAACGATTGTGCGGTGGGTGAGCACAATTTCTGAGCCCACATGAGGGACGCTGTTACAACGTTCAGGCCTGCTTGAGCTTGAACGAAGTTTCTATACTTTCTATCTCAGCCTGAAAGCCTTTGTCGGTTTTCAGACGTTGTTCTATCTGCGAGCAACTGTGTATCACCGTGCTATGGTCACGGCCTCCCACCAGCTTACCTATGCGTGAAGCCGGCATCTTGGTGTATTTCTGTGCCAGATACATAGACACCTGCCGCGCTACCACATAGTCGCGCTTGCGACTGCGTCCTGATACGTTGGCCGTGGTGACGTTGAAGTGGTGACACACCTTCTCCAATATATCGTCTATGGTGAGCGGTTCGTCGTCTACCTTCACGGCACGCTTGATGACGCGCTCGGCCAGACGCATGTCTATATCGCTGTTATACACCACGCTATAGGCCAGCAACGAGTTGATGACACCCTCCAGGTCGCGCACGCTGCCGTTGGCTGTCTGTGCGATATACTGTACCACCGACGAGGGTATGCGCAGTCCGTCGCGCCTTATCTTAGAGTTCAGAATGTCTACGCACAGCTGCACGTTGGGCTTCTCCAGCTCGGCGATGAGCCCGCATGAGAAGCGTGTGAGCAGGCGGTCGCTCATGCCTTTCAGGTCAACGGGTGGCCGGTCGCTGGCCAGGATGATGCGTTTTCCGTTGCGGAAGAGGTGGTTGAAGATATGGAAGAAGGTGAGTTGCGTCTTGGGAGAGTTGACCCACTCTTGTATATCATCCACGATGAGCATGTCGATGGTCTGATAAAACTGTATGAAGTCGTTGGTTGTGTTTTGCAGCACGCTGTTGGTGTATTGCACCTGAAAGAGTCTGGCGCTGATATACAGCACCCTCTTCTGCGGATACATGCGCTTGGTATAGTTTCCTATGGCATTGATGAGGTGTGTCTTTCCGCATCCCGACGGTCCGTAGATGAACATCGGGTTGAACTGTGTGGTGTTGGGATGCTCGGCAATGCTCAGTCCGATAGACCTGGGCAGCTTGTTGCTCTGTCCCTCTATGAAGTTCTTGAAGGTCTTGCGCGGGTCGAGCTGCGAGTCGATGTCCTCCAGCGGAGCGGCATCCAGCGGTGTGGGCCCCTGGTTGATGTTTCTTGTCTTGACGGGCTCGTCGCTGTGCGACTCTTCGTCACCCTCCAACACAGTGGCCGCGGCGGGCTGCTTGACCACCACGACACGATAGTTGAGCCTCACGCCGGCGCCGAAGACGCGGGTGAGCACCTTGCCTAAGAGATCTACATAGTTCTCCTCCAGGTACTCATATACAAACGTACTGGGCACCTTCACCAACACGGTCTTGGTCTGACTCTTGAAAGACTCAAAGACGATGGGCTTGAACCATGTGTTATATTGCTGCTCCGTCACGTTCTCCTTAATGAGTTGGAGACACTGAGCCCAGAGCGCATCGTGTTTTACGTTCATTGCTTTCGAAGATTAATACATTGCTTCTACTCCAGCGACTTTCTTTGAATTGTTATGCAAAGGTAGTTATATTTTCAGAAATAACCATATCTTTGAAATATTAATAATGGCATTAAAAGTGCAAAAAGTGCTACATTTTAGACACTTAACGACTTTCTCCGCTGATTATATTGGCCTATATAGTTTGCTTTTTTATAATGTTCTGTAAATAAGAACATTGCAAATGAATTTACAAAATTGTTGCAAGAATGGTGAAACATTGTCAGGTGATAGTGAAAGTGGCTGATAAACACGTCACTTTGCCGGATTTATTAGAGCGTGGAACTTTAAATATGATATTTAGACATAATTTAAATAGTGGCGTCATGTCGTTAATTTTTTATCTCATTTGCATCGCTACCAGCCATAACTGATTTATATCAATGCATCTCTTGTGGCTTCATTCACCGGGCCGCATAACAGGCTTTGTGGCACGACTTTGTGACAGTGCTGAGCGAAATGGGCACTTTGACCGTGCAAAAGTACCTGTTTTGCCGTGCTAAAAGGCAACTTTGGGGCGCTAAAACCATGTATTTGGGTTTTAAGACGGTTCGACAAGGAACGTTTCAAATGCTGAGTAAGGATGCGCGCGTCTCTGGTAAGCTGCAACAAATATACATCCACTGCAGGCACGACCCCTTGTGGCCGTGCGCAAGCGAATGACAATCGAGTTAAGAAGAACAATAAGATTACCTGTATACGCTCCTTTCGGACGCACAGGGAGCTCATCCCTACTGTTCAGGATGTGATGAACGTGGCTCGCAAAGAGGATATCACCCTGCGTGTTGCGTCACCCAACGGCTTATTTATCCTTTCGTCCGAAGAGCGAGAAGTGAACGTAGCGCTTGGGATGAGCCTTGAGGTTGACCAGCAGTGAGTCGGCGTCGCGCATGGTTTGCGTGAGGTTGTTATACAGTTCGGGGTCGTTCATCAGCTTGCCCAGCGATCCTTTGTCGTTGTTGAGCTTGGCCGTGAGCTGCTGCATATTGGTCAGCAATCTGTTGACGTTGTTCATAGTACCCTCTACATCCACGCTTTTCACCTTGCCGTTAACGTTTCTGAGCAGCAAACTGGCGTCGCCCAGGGTGCCACGCGCCTCTGTCACCGTGCCGTTGGCATTGGTCATGAGCGTAGAAGCGTTCTTGCTCAGTGCCGGCAGCTCATGGTTGGCTGTTGCCAGCAACTGATTGAGCTCACGCGTTGTGGTGGTGAGGTTGGCCGTTATGTCGTGTACGTTGTGCAGCGAACCAGCCAGCGCGGGGTCGGCCAGCAGCATGTTCACGCTGTAGAGTATGGAGTCGAGCTTGGGAATCATTTGTTTGATGCCCGGCATGAGGTCTTTCACACCGGCCAGAGCGCCACCGTTCAGATTGCCGTTGATAACCCCTCCTGGCTGCAGAAAGCCCGTGATGCGCTGTGGCATGATGAGGTTGACCTGCACGTTGCCCATCAGGTCGCTCACTATCTCGGCCGTGGTGCCCTGCGGAACCTTCAGGTCTTTGTTGAGCGACACGTCTACCGTGACGTTGCCAGGATGGTCGTAGTCGTATTGTATGCCCTTTACGGAGCCCACCTTATATCCGTCTGAGAGGATGGGAGTGGATGCCGAGAGACCTTTCACGTTCTGAAACTTCATGACGTAATGGCTGTCGGTGCTGAAAAAGTCAAGCCCCTTGAGGAACTTCATGCCAAAGAACAGCACCACGATGCCCACAATGGCCACCAGTGCTATCTTTACTTCGTTTGTGAAAAACTTCATATCTGCTCTTCCTTAGAATGTTATTTTTTGCTTTTAAACTCTCTGATGGCGTCGTTGGTGTTCACCTTCTTGCCGTTTTTGAAGGCTACGACGAAGGCATCGGGATATTCAGCGGCGAGCCGTTTGCGCAGCGCTGAAATCTCATGATAGTTGGCCGACGAACCTGCGGTGTACTTATACATATTGCCTTCGCGATAGTATGACACAGCCTTGTAGTGCTTCAGACGGGCGTCATCGGCTTTCAGCTGCTTGGGAGTAGAGAATATCTGCACCTTGAAGACGGTTGTTCCGCCTTTCTCCTCCTTATCTTTCTGCTTGGCAGATGCGGTGCGTTCCTTCTTGGCGTCAGCCTTCTTGTCGGTTGCCTTTTCGGCTTTCTCGCCCTTGGCAGGAGCCTTCTTGGCTACTGCAGCTTCTTTCATGGTAGATGCCTCACTTCCTTTCGCCTTGGCGTTGGCGCTCTTGGCACGCTCGGCCACTTCTTTCTTGGTAGATGCCTCGCTTCCTTTCGCCTTGGCGTTGGCGCTCTTGGCACGTTCGGAAGCCCTGTCAGCCTGAGCCTTATCGGGGGCCTGCGCCTTTCTGGTCTGTACCTTAGCCGGAGCCTCGGCCACTTTTTGCTGTGCCTTCTTCTCGGCCGTAGCAGTGGCCGATGCAGGCGTTGTCACCCTGCTTCTCACCTGCTTACGCTGCGCTGTGGGCTGAACAGAGTCGTCGGTGTCGCTGTCGGTCTGCGCAATGGGCTGCATCCTGACGCCCTGCTGCATCTGATAAGGCACCGTGGTGCCGTCGGCATACTTGCTCTTATACTCCAGGAAGGCGCGGTAGATGGCCTGCGCCATGGCATCGGCGCCACTGTCGGAGTCGAGAAAATCCTCTTCAGCGGGTGTTGTGATGAAGCCCAGCTCGATGAGACAGCCCGGCATGGTGGTCTCGCGCAGCACCAGGAAGCCGGCCTGATGCACGCCCTTGTCTTGCCTTCCTACCGTTGAGCACACCGACCGTTGTATGGTCTTGGCCAGCTCTACGCTCTTGTGCATGTTGGCGCTCTGCATAAACTCGAACATGATGTAGCTCTCTGCCGAGTTGGGATCGAAGCCCTGATAGGTCTGCTTATAGTCTTTCTCCATCGAGATGACGGAGTTCTCGCGCTTGGCCACGTCAAGATTGTCCTTGGCGCGGTGCATACCAAGGGTGTAGGTCTGAAAGCCTTGCACCTCATGTCCCACCGGCACGGCGTTGGTGTGTATGGATATAAAGAGGTCGGCGTTGTTCTTATTGGCTATGGCAGCCCTGTCGTGCAGCGGCACAAAGACGTCGGTCTTGCGTGTGTAAACCACTTTCACGTCGCTGCAGTTCTGTTCCACATATCTGCCGAAAGCCAGTGCCACACTGAGGTTGATGTTTTTTTCTTGCGACTTGGCACCCTGAGCGCCAACGTCGTGACCGCCATGACCGGCATCTATAACAAGCGTGAATGTTTTGTTTGCGCCACATGCCACGGCGCAAACAGCCATAAAAAGAAACGTGAAGGCCATTGCCTTCCTTAATACATAGCTTCTCATTAAGTTGCAAAGGTATGTAAAAAAGCCAAAAAACTGGAAATTACTTGCGGGTTTTATCATTTATTAAGTTTATCTCTACCCCTGCTCCCTGGCAGTCAGCCCCTATGGGCGGGTTGAGCTTGGTGATGCTGAGCCACACAGACGTGGTCTGCGGGAAGGTGTTGAAGATGCTCTGACCTATTCTTCCGGCCACGTGCTCAACCAGCTTGGCGGGTTTTTGCATCTCGCGCGCCATACAATCGTATAGCCAGGCATAGTTGAGCGTGTCGTGAAGATCGTCAGAGGTGAGGGCGGAACTGAAGTCGTAGCCCACCCTCACACTCAGTATATAGTCGTTGCCCACGCAGCGTTCTTGCTCCAACACGCCATGATAGGCGTGAAAGCGCACGTTGCGCAGGCACACGAAGCCTTCTTGCATCCTCATCATCCGCAACGGCTGGCGCCGCAGTTAGTGCATATCAGGCATCCCTCCTGATACACCAGCGTTTCTTGTCCGCACACGGGGCACTTCTGACCCTTGGCCTTTGTGCCGTCTACGATGTACTTCTTCAGAGCCCGCTCAACGCCGTTCTTCCACGTGTTGATGCTCTCGTCCTTGAGCTGAAGTGAGCCCACGAGCTTGATGACGTGGTCGATGGGCATGCGATAGCGCAGCACGCCGGAGATGAGCTTGGCATAGTTCCAATACTCTGGGTTGAATTTCTCCGACAAGCCCTCAACAGTTGTCTTGTAGCCCCGCTTGTTTTCAAACTGGAAGTCGTAGCGGTGTGTGCCGTCAGGATTGGTCTGCTTGATGATCTTACCCTTGGTAACCGACTTGGGCAGCATTATGCCTTCATCGTCGTCTTGCAGTCCTGTGAATATCTCATAGGGATAGCCGTCGAGCAAGCCCACGAAGGCCACCCACTTCTCGCGGTTGTTCTGGAAGCGCACCACGTCGCAGTCTAGCTCCTTGGGGCGTACCTCGGTCACCGTAGGACGTATGGTAGCTGCCGTGATAGGCTCTGGAGCGGCCTTCTGCGCGGCCTTTTTCTTGTCCTTGGGCTTCACCGAAATCATCACGCCTGCACGGCTTCCGTCTCTGTAGATGGTGCATCCCTTGCAGCCACACTTCCATGCCTCGACGTAAAGCTTGTTGACCAGCGCCTCGTCTACGTCGTTGGGCAGGTTGACTGTCACGGAGATGGAGTGGTCTACCCACTTCTGTATGGCACCCTGCATGCGCACCTTCATGAGCCAGTCGATGTCGTTGGCCGTTGCCTTATAATAAGGTGAGCGCTTCACCAGATTGTCTATCTCCTCCTGAGTGTACTTCTTCGTGGTGTCGATGCCGTTGATCTTCATCCACTCCAGGAACTTGTGATGGTAGACGATATACTCCTCGAAGCTGTCGCCCACCTCGTCTACATAGTCTACGTGCACGTCGGCGTCGCTTGGGTTCACCTTTCTGCGGCGCTTATATACGGGCATGAAGACGGGCTCTATGCCACTTGTGGTCTGTGTCATGAGCGATGTGGTGCCCGTAGGAGCGATGGTCAGGCAGGCTATGTTGCGCCTTCCGTACTTCACCATGTCGGCATAGAGCTTCGGGTCGGCCTCTTTCAGGCGCAGGATGAAGGGGTTTTTCTCCTCTCTCTTGGCGTCGTAGATGGCAAAAGCGCCTCTTTCGCGCGCCATATCCACCGAACTGCGATATGCATTGAGGGCCAATGTCTTGTGAACACTCACGCTGAAGTCGGTAGCCTCTTGTGTTCCGTAGCGCAAACCCATGGCAGCCAGCATGTCACCCTCTGATGTGATGCCCACGCCGGTGCGTCTTCCGAGCGAGCTCTTGTGCTTTATCTTCTCCCAAAGGTGCTTTTCGGTTTCCTTTACCTCATCACTCTGCGGATCGCTGGCTATCTTTGCCAGGATGAGATCAATCTTCTCCATCTCCAGATCCACGATGTCGTCCATGATGCGCTGCGCCAACTGAGCGTGACGGCTGAACTTCTCGAAGTTGAAAGTGGCCTCGGGGGTGAACGGATGCTCTACGTAGCTGTAGAGGTTGAGGCAGAGCAGACGGCAGCTGTCGTAGGGGCAGAGAGGTATCTCGCCGCAGGGGTTGGTGCTCACGGTGCGGAAGCCCAGGTCGGCATAGCAGTCGGGGATGCTCTCACGCAGTATGGTGTCCCAGAACAGCACGCCTGGCTCGGCGCTCTTCCATGCGTTGTGCACTATCTTTTCCCATATCTTGCGGGCCGACACCTCCTTCTTGTACATAGGCTCCTTGCTGTCTATGGGGAACTGCTGCACAAAAGGCTTGTCGTTGATGGCCGCGTTCATAAACTCATCGGTTATTTTTACCGACACGTTGGCACCCGTTATCTTGCCCTCCGTCATCTTGGCGTCGATGAAGGCCTCGCTGTCGGGGTGCTTGATGCTCACAGAGAGCATGAGGGCACCGCGCCGGCCGTCTTGCGCCACCTCGCGTGTGGAGTTGCTGTAACGCTCCATGAAGGGCACCAGACCGGTTGAGGTAAGGGCTGAATTGTTTACTGGGCTGCCCTTGGGACGTATGTGGCTCATGTCATGACCCACGCCGCCGCGACGCTTCATGAGCTGCACCTGCTCCTCATCTATCTTCATGATGGCGCCGTAAGAGTCGGCATTGCCGTCGAGACCTATGACGAAGCAGTTGCTCAACGACGCTACCTGATGGTTGTTGCCTATGCCCGTCATTGGGCTGCCGGCCGGTACGATGTAACGGAAGTGGTCTAACAAGGCGAACGTTTCCTCTGCCGTGAGCGGGTTGGGGTATTTCTTCTCTATACGGGCTATCTCGTTCGCTATGCGCCAATGCATGTCTTCAGGCGACTTCTCAAAGATGTTGCCGAAGCTATCCTTCATAGCGTATTTGTTAACCCACACTCTGGCGGCCAGTTCATCGCCGCCGAAATACTTTAAAGAAGCCTCATAAGCCTCTTCAAATGAGTATGTTTTGCTATTTTCCATTTATTTTTGATGTGATTTGTGGTGCGAAGTTACAAATAGTTTTTGATATAAGAGAAACAATATGGAACTATTTTTTAAAAATATAATGATAAGAATGTGCACAAAAAAGAAAACTTTTTATAACTTTGCAATATCAAAGTTATCTAAAAATGAAAACAATATCAGAAAGAAGAACAATCAGAAAATACAAGAAAGACGATGTGAGCCAGGATGTTCTGAACCGCCTGTTGGAGGCTGCCGAGCGCACGCCTACGATGGGCAACCTGCAACTCTACTCTGTCATAGTGACTCGTTCGGCCGACATGAAGCATCGGTTGGCGCCGCTGCACTTCAACCAGCCCATGGTGGAGGGCGCTCCGGTGGTGCTGACATTCTGTGCTGACTTTCGCAGAACATCGCTTTGGGCCGAAAACAGAAGGGCTGTGCCGGGCTACGACAACTTTCTGTCGTTCATGAACGCGGCCACTGACGCCCTGCTCTACTGCCAGACGTTCTGCAACCTGGCCGAGCAAGAGGGCTTGGGCACTTGCTTCCTGGGCACAACAGTCTATCAGCCGCTGCAAATCATCAGCTTGCTGAAGCTGCCCAAGCTGGTGATGCCCGTCGCTACCATCACCCTGGGATGGCCCGACGAACAGCCTGCGCAGTCGGACAGACTGCCCTTGCAGGCCATTGTGCACCCTGAGACGTATGAGGATTACACTCCCGAGCGCATCGACGACTTCTATAAGGAGAAGGAATCACTGCCGGAGAACCGCCACTTTGTGGAAATCAACCATAAGGAGACGCTCGCTCAGGTGTTCACCGACCTGCGTTATACCAAAAAGGACAACGAGGCCATGTCTGCCACCCTGCTCGATGCCCTGAAGCAGCAAGGCTTCCTCTAAAGCAAAATAGCCGCTTTTACACGCCAAAACAGGCATTATTGTCCAGCAAAAAGGGTGTTTTTGCAAGGCAATAGTGCCTGTTTTGGTAATTTGATATGAATTTATTATCCCCCTTGTAACCATCCGCAAGCAATAGGCCAATGATTATCCCATGCTGTGACCGTGCCTTGTGCCGGATACATAAGCTGATAAACAAACCTAAGATTCATTAGAGACAAAGGGTGTAACGTCGCTACCTAGGCACCGGGACGGCGACCCTCACACACAAAACGCCAGAACCGCATCCCTACAAGTTGGACAAGGTTATGGCGTTTGTTGCTTATTAATCGGTGAGCGGACACCCTAACGAGTGTCACTACCTTGGATTAAGGCCACGAAAATTTACTTCTTGATGTTCGGTTCCTCCAGTCCGTAATGCTTCTTCTTATCCTCTGCCTTGAGCATCAGGGCGAAGATGAGGGCGAGCACGCCGAAGGCTGTGAAGATAACCATAGGCAGCGTGTAGTCGTAAGTCACCACATTGCCCGGTCCTACGTGCTTGCAGAACTTATCGAGCACCACGCCAATGAGCAAAGGCACGCCCATGAGGCCCCAGTTCTGCACCCAGAAGATGAGCGAATAGGCTGTTCCGAGCTGCTTCTCAGGAATAATCTTAGGCACCGAAGGCCACATGGCGCTGGGCACAAGTGAGAAGGCTATGCCCAGGATAACGGTGAGCACAACAGCTATTATCCAGTTGTCGAGGAACGGCAACGCGAACACCAGGTGCACGCCAATGAGCATGAGCGAGCCCAGGATCATGATGCTGGCGCCCTTTCCGATGCGGTCGTAAACGTAGCCGAAGAGCGGTGTGAGGAACAAAGTGCCCAGAGGCAGCAAGCTAGGAATGGAACCTGCCCACGTGGTAGAAACATGATACTTCTGCACCATGAGGTCGGCGGCATACTTCAGGAAGGGGAACACAGCCGAATAGAACAGCACGCAGAGTATGGCGATGAGCCAGAAGCCCTTGTTCTTGATGATAGGTATGATGTCAGACACCTTGAAGGGCTCCTCAGCTTCCTCTTCGCTAGCCAGCTGGCTGTCGAGCTTACGATCCATGAAGGTGTAGATGAACATACTGATGAAACCTATGCAGAGCAGTATGAGGCACAGCAATATAGGAGCTGCCACGCTGTGGAAGGCGTTGGCAATAGGCACTGTGATAAGCATGGCCAGCATGGTTCCGATGCGCGCCGTGGCCATCTCCATGCCCATGGCGAGGGCCATCTCCTTGCCTTTAAACCATTTCACGATGATCTTGCTCACCGTTATGCCGGCCGTCTCAACGCCTACGCCGAAGATGGCGAAGCCTATGCTGGCATAGAACACCATGGAGTGGATGCCCAGGATGGTGTCGGTCATGTTACCGATGTATCCGGCTATAGCCGCGTATTTAATGGCACAGCCCACCACCATGACGATAGATGAGGCCATACAGGTGAAGCGCACGCCCATACGGTCGAGTATCATACCGCCGAAGATGAGCATGAGCAGGAAGACGTTGAACCATCCGTAGGCGCTGGTGAAGATGCCATACTCAGACGATGTCCACAGCAGTTCTTTCTCAAGGAGGGGTTTCAGGGGGTCCATGACGTCGGCCAGCACGTAGCCGCACAGCATCACAAAGGCCACCATACACAGCGCCGTCCATCTCATGGCGGTGCTGTCATTCAGTTTCTTAACTATTTTTTCTGTCATTTTTGTGATTGTTTGTCGTCTCTAAAGATATTTTTCGGCTATCGCCGTACCAATTTACTTCTGTTTGAGCCAACGGTCGAGCCAGTTGAAGAAGGTGCGCTGCCACAGAATACCGTTCTGAGGCTTGAGCACCCAGTGGTTTTCGTCGGGGAAGATGAGCAGCTCTGCGGGTATGCCCTTCATGCGGGCAGCGTTGAAGGCGCCCATGCCCTGATTGGCATTGATGCGATAATCCTTCTCGCCATGTATGCAGAGGATGGGCGTATCCCAGTTGTCAACGGCCTTATGCGGACTGTTGGCATAGGTCTTACGGGCGCGCTCGGTCTGGTCTTTGTTCCAGTAGGCGTCGTCATACTCCCAGTTGGAGAACCATCCCTCCTCGGTATCAGTGTACATCGACTCGAGGTTGAAGGCTCCGTCGTGTGCTATGAAGCACTTGAAGCGCTTGTTGTGATGGCCTGCGAGGTAATAGACGGAGAAGCCGCCAAAGCTGGCACCCACGGCACCCATGCGGTCACGGTCTACGTAAGGCAGGTTGTTGGCTGCGTCGTCGATGGCCGAGAGATAGTCGTTCATGCACTGTCCGGTCCAGTCGCCGCTTATCTCCTCGTTCCACTCGCTGCCGAAGCCGGGCAGACCACGGCGGTTAGGCGCCACGATGACATAACCGTGGGCAGCCATGATGGAGAAGTTCCAGCGGTAGCTCCAGAACTGTGACACAGGGCTCTGCGGTCCTCCCTCACAATATAATAAGGTGGGATACTTCTTATTGGCATCGAAATGCGGCGGCAGGATAATCCATACCAGCTCTTTCTTGCCGTCGGTTGTGGCCACCCAGCGCTGCTCTACGGTGGGCAGGGCAAGCTGCTTGAAGATATGAGCGTTCTCATCGGTCACCTGGAAAGGCTCTGCCGTCTTCTTAGAGCCTAGCGCCAGGGTGTAGATGTCGTCGGGATGCAGCATAGAGTGGCGTGTGAGCAGCAGCTTAGGCTGACGGCCCAGCAGCTGAACCGACCCATAATCGTATGTGCCGTCGGTGAGTTTTGTCACCGTGTTCTGGCTGAACAGCTTGCTCACTTGGTAAACCATCTCGGTGGCATGCCACACTCCGATGAAGTAGATGCTCTTAGAGTCAGCGCTCCAGCAATAGTCATCCACGTTGCTATCAAAGTTTCGGCTGTCTACAACGTAAATCTTCTTGCCAGTTTTGAGGCTCATCACGCACAGTCTGTTAAGGTCGCTCTCGTAGCCATCGCGCCTCATGCTCTGCCAGGCAATGTATTGTCCGTCGGGAGAGAAGCGTGGATTGACGTCGTAACCCACCATCATGTCGCCCTGCTGATGGTTTACGGCCTGCTGGGCGAGCGACTTGGTGTAGTCGATGGCCGGCTCCTTATATCCTTCGGGCTTGCAGATGTTGCGCGTAGAACCTGTCTGCGTGTCGAAGAGATAGATGTCGGCATCGGTAGAATTGGCGTAAGCCACGCCCTCCTTCTTACGACATGTGTAGGCTATGGTCTTAGAGTCGGTGCTCCAGTCCAGCTGTTCCACGCCTCCGAAGGGAGCCATGGGGCTCTCATAAGGCTCACCTTTCAGTATGTCGGTGCCCTCTCCCACTGTTCCGTCGGCTGCTATGTCAGCCACGAAGGGATGAGGGATACTCTCCACGTAGTGGTCCCAGTGGCGGTAGTTCATATCCGTCACCAGTCGTCCGGTGGCCTTAGGCAGGTCGTCGGGGTTCTTCTTGATGCTTCCGTGATAAGGTATGCTCTTCACCAACACCACCTTCTTGCCGTCGGGCGAGAGCTTGAAGCCCTCTATGTCGGTGGCATCGTGCGTGAGCTGTCGCCTGTCTGAGCCGTCGGGAGCCATGCTCCAGAGCTGGCCGTTGGTGAGAAAGAAGATTCTCTTGCCGTCGGGCGACCATGCGGGGTCGGTCTCGTTGTCGGCCGATGTGGTGAGCTGGCGGTTCTGCTTGCCGTCGGCTGAGGTGACACATATCACCTGATGGCCCCTGTTCTCGGCCACGCTGTAGTAGCCCACCTGGTAAACGATGCTCCGTCCGTCGGGTGAAGCCTTGGGACTGCTGATGCGACCCATGCCCCAAAGCGCCTCAGGCGTCATGAGGTCGCTCTTGAGTTGTATGTTACTCTTACCTATATTCACTTTCTGTGCTGCGCAAGGCGTGGCTCCAAGTAAGGCCATCGCCATGACTAAAGTCTTGTTCATTGCTTAGAGTCCTTTCTTTTTACGGTTCAGTTCCTCCTGCTTTCGCCTGAGTTCCTGCTGCTGTTGCTGCTGCATTTGCTGCAAGGCCTGCATACGGGCAGCCAGTCCTGAGGCTTTCTTGGGGTTCTTCTTGTTCTCTGCTCGTTTGGCTTCGAGTATGGCCAGGAGCTTCTCATCGTTGGTGGTATGCCTGAGAGTGAACATGATGGCAGCCGAGAAGATGAGCGAGATGAAGTAATAGAAGTTAAGACCTGACGAGTAATCGTTGAAGATGAAGAAGAACATGAGGGGCATGAGATACATCATCCACTGCATCATCTTCATCTGATCGGCCTGCTGACCCACCATCTGGTCTTTCTGCAACTGCATGGTTATCCAGCTGTATATGAGTTGTGCCAAGACGAAGAGTACGCAGGTGAGGCTCAGGTGGTCGCCTATGAGCCAGAGGTTGCTGTTCCATTCCACGAGCGGATCGTAGGTGCTGAGGTCAGACATCCACAAGAAGCTCTGCCCGCGCAGCTGAATGGCGTTAGGCACAAAGTTGAACATGGCAATCCAGATAGGCATCTGTATGAGCATGGGCAAGCATCCTGAGAGCGGGCTGACGCCATATTCGGCATACATCTGCATCATGGCCTGCTGCTTTTGCATCTGGTCTTCGGGCTTGTCATATTGCTTGGTGGCCTCGTCGAGCTTGGGTTTGAGCACGCGCATCTTGGCAGAACTCATGTAGCTCTTCTTCACCATGGGGTATGTAATGACCTTAAGGAGCAAGGTGATGAGGATGAGCACCACTCCCATGGGGAACCATTTAGACAGCCAGTCGAACACGTAGATGGTGAACCAGCGGTTGATGATTCTGAAGAGCGGCCATCCCAAGTACACCAGGCGCTGCATCTGCAGGTCCTTGCCGTAGGTGCTTTCCTTCTCAACACGCTGCAAGAGGCGGAAGTCATTGGGCCCGTAGTAGAACTCAAACTCTGATGGTTTCTTACCCTGAGGGTCGAAGAAGGTCTTCATCTTGGCCTCATACTGCTTGAGATAGAGGCTTCCCTTGGGCTGGGGTATGCTGGTGAGCTGGGCGTTGGCATCGAAGTCGTAGCGCGGAATCATCACAGCCGAGAAGAACTGGTTCTTGAATGCCACCCACTCCATGGGGTCTTCGATGGGCTCGTCGCGCTTTTCTGAGGTCTCGCTCAGATAGTCTGTGCCGCCGTCCTGCTTCTTATAGGTGAGCGTGGCATAGCGATTCTCGAAGGTGAAGCCCTTCTCCTGCTGGCGGCAGTGCTCTCTCCAGTCCACCGACATACGGTTGTAAGAGGGTGAGAAGAGCTCTGCCATGCCCTGAGCCCTCATCTGCATGGTAAGCATATAATCCTTGCCCAGCTTATAGCTGATGACGATGGCCTTGCCGGGAGCGGCCTGCGCCGTGAAGGTCACGGTGCTATCGGTCACGCCGGAGGGGTTAAAGTAGAGGTCTTGCGTCATGACGTTGAACTCCTTAGCCTCTAGGGTGAAGTTCATGCCCACGTCTTTCGAGTCGAAGAGCGTCACGTCGGGCGCGTCGTGGCTGCCGTCCTTAAACTTAAGGTTATGACCCTTATAGCCTTTGATGACGGCCTTGCTCACCATGGCACCTTTACTTGAGATTGTAAGGGCCAACTTCTTGTTTCTCAGAGTGATGAGCTCATTGTCGCCACCCAGTGCGTTATGAAAGAGAGCTGCCGTGTCTTTGGCGGCCTGCTCGCGCACCTTGGCCTGCTGGGCCATGAGAGATGTTTCTTTTTGCTGCTTCTTTACAGCCGCGATAGAGTCACGCACGAATTGTGCCCGTGCCTCGGCCTTCTGCTGCTCGGTGGGTTGCGACCACCATGAGAAGCCTATGAGTACCGCGGCGATGAGCACAAAGCCGATGATAGTGTTCTTATCCATTTACTTCTGTGATAGTATTCTTGATGATTATTGTTTCTTTTGATTGGCTATGGCCGTCTTCACGAAGTCGAGGAACAGTGGGTGCGGCTTGAGCACCGTGCTCTGATATTCGGGATGGAACTGCGTGCCTATATACCACTTCAGCCCTGGTATCTCCACGATCTCCACGAGGTCGCTCTCCGGATTCTTGCCCACGCACATCATGCCATGCTTTTCAAACTCCTGCTCAAAGGCGTTGTTGAACTCGTAGCGGTGGCGGTGGCGCTCTTGTATGTGTTCTTTCTTATAGATGTCGAACACCCTGGAGCCCTGCTTGAGCACGCACTCATAGGCACCAAGGCGCATCGTACCGCCCATGTTGGTGATATTTTTCTGCTCCTCCATAATGTCTATCACGTTGTGGGGAGTCTTCTCGTCCATCTCACGACTGTTGGCATCGGCATAGCCCAGCACGTTTCTGGCAAACTCTATCACCATCATCTGCATGCCAAGGCAGATGCCGAAGGTGGGTATGTTGTGCGTGCGGGTGTAGTGGGCGGCAACTATCTTGCCCTCTATGCCACGCTGTCCGAAGCCCGGGCATATCACTATGCCGTCCTGGCCCTTGAGCTTTTCGGCCACGTTATCCTCGGTGATGTTCTCTGAGTTGATGAAGGTAATAACCGTTTTATGGTCGTTATAGGTGCCGGCCTGCGACAAGCTCTCCCTGATGCTCTTGTAGGCATCCTGCAGGTCGTATTTGCCAACCAGTCCGATGTGCACCTCTTCCGTTGCGTTGCGCATACGGTCGAGGAATGTTTTCCACGGACCCAGTGCCGGTTTCTCGCCGATAGGCTCACCGCACTTGCGCAGAATAGCCTCGTCGAGGCCCTGGTTCTGCATGTTGACGGGCACTTCGTAGATGCTCTTGAGGTCTTCGCTCTGTATCACGCAGTCGAAGTCTACGTTGCAGAAGGCTGCCACCTTCTTGCGTATGTTGTCGTCCAGATGCTTCTCTGTTCTGAGTACGAGCACGTCGGGCTGTATACCCACGCTCTGCAACTCCTTCACGCTGTGCTGTGTGGGCTTTGTCTTGAGCTCGCCTGCAGCCTTGAGATAGGGTATATAAGTAAGGTGTACGCTCACGGCGCGCTTGCCCAGCTCCCACTTCAGTTGCCTGATGGCCTCGAGGAAGGGCGCGCTCTCTATGTCGCCTATGGTACCTCCTATCTCTGTGATGACGAAGTCGTAGTGATACTTCTGCCCCAGGAGCTTGATGTTGCGCTTTATCTCGTCGGTGATATGCGGCACCACCTGAATGGTTTTGCCCAGATAGTCGCCCCGGCGCTCCTTGTCTATGACGCTCTTGTATATTCTTCCGGTGGTCATGGAGTTGGCCTTGGTGGTCTGAATGCCTGTGAATCGCTCGTAGTGTCCGAGGTCCAGGTCGGTCTCCATGCCGTCTACGGTCACGTAGCACTCACCGTGCTCATAGGGATTGAGCGTGCCGGGATCGATGTTAATGTAAGGGTCAAACTTCTGGATGGTGATGTTGTAACCTCTTGCTTGCAAGAGCTTACCGATGGAAGACGAGATGATGCCCTTTCCTAATGAGCTTACCACGCCTCCCGTAACGAAGATGTACTTAGTTTCAGCCACGATAGTTATAAGTTTTATTTAAAAGAAGATGGGGCCCGCGCCTCATCCTATAGAATTATATATAATGGTGCAAAGGTATGAAAAAAAAGCGAAACGTTGGCAATAA
>SAMEA3663095__coassemble_1498_pt1 | contig 14333 bp, 9 predicted proteins | sample SAMEA3663095__metabat2_high_PE_003 | metagenome-assembled genome bin SAMEA3663095 (sample SAMEA3663095) | pig gut metagenome | biome: pig gut; feature: pig-associated habitat; material: faeces | place: France | collected 2012
ATCATGCCCAAAGAGTATCAGGTCGAAGCCCGGAACATCCTCTGCTACCTGCTTGGCTGCGTCTTCACAGTAAGTGGCTGTCTTGATGCCACCGTCCCATCCGCTGTGAAAAAGACCTATGATAACGTCGGGATGCTCGTTGCGCTGAAGGTAGTCTACCCACTTGCGGGCCGTTGAAACCATCTCATCAAATCGCAGACAGCTCCATATATGCTCGTTAAGCCAGTTGGGAATGGCCGGCGTAATCATGCCTAATACGGCTATTTTTATGCCCCCTCTATATAATAAGGTGTAAGGTTTAAGGTAGGGTTTGCCCGTTTGGGTGTTTATAACATTGGCTCCCAGCATGGGGCAATGCACCTCTTTTATCCACTTGTCGTATACTTTATGCCCCGTTTCTACGTCATGATTGCCTATAGTCTCGGCATCATAGCCCATATAGTTGATGACGCTTGCCGCCACGTTTTCATCGTTCGGCTTGAGATAATTATAATAATAACAGATGGGCTGGCCCTGTAATATGTCGCCATTGTCAAGCAATACCACCCTGCCGGGGTTGTCCTTACGCAGCTGCTTGACGTAAGTCTGCACGCGGGCAAGCGAGCCTGGCTTGTCTTTAGCATTAATAAAATCGTATGGCAGGAAGCAGCCATGCACGTCACTTGTCTCTATTACATGTAAAACTACTTGTTCTGACTGCGCATTCATAACTGTTACGGCTAATAGGAGTGCCACGCACACCATGAGAAATCTTTTCATACCTTATGCATTATACCGCCACAAAATTATAAAAAATAACTGAATTAGGCATAGTTTTTGTTGATGAATTAGCAAAAGAACATATAAGGAGGATACATAAAATGGCATTTATAGACTATTATAAGATTTTAGGTGTTGACCGAAACATACCTCAGAAGGATGTGAGAGACGCTTACAGACGGCGTGCAAAGCAGTTTCACCCTGACTTGCACCCTAATGATCCCAAGGCTAAGGCTAAGTTTCAGGCGCTCAATGAGGCCTACGACGTGATAGGAGACCCTGAGAAGAGGGCCAAATATGATAAGTATGGCGAGCAATGGAGGCAGGCTGACGCCTTTGAGCAGCAGGCTCAGAGCAAGCAGCAAGGTGGCTACTACAGCGGAGGTTCGCCTTTTGAGGACTTCGACTTCAGTGCCTTTGGCAATGAAGGTGGCTTCTCCAGCTTCTTCCAAGACTTGTTTGGCGGAGCTTCTTCTGGTGCTTCCGGCAGACGTACTCGCTCGGCCGGCTTCGGCAGAATGCACTCCGGCGAGATGAACGCCACGGTAAACATCGACCTGTATACGGCTCTGCTGGGTGGGCAAATCATCATTCAGCTCAGTAGCGGACAGAAGATCAAGCTGCGCGTAAAGCCTGAAACGCAACAAGGAACAAAGGTTAGAGTGAGAGGAAAAGGCTATGACAGGGGCGACGGAACCTACGGCGACCTGATAATAACCTATAACGTGAAGTTGCCAACCAACCTTAGCGAGCAACAGAAGCAACTGTTAAGGCAGATGAAAGCCGCTCAGCAGTAGGTTGATGCATATTATATAAAAGCATCGGATGCTTGAAAAAGATCCGATGCTTTTATTTTTTCACAACTTATTATTATGATTTCAAACCATCAGCCGACATATTCTTAGTTTTCAAAACTTTGTTACGCAGGAAGCGAAAGATTATAAGTTAACGGCTGTTAATATTATGCTTTAATAGCCTGATATATTCTTTTTGTTGAATAAGATAATTTTTATCCTGTCTATTTTCATGTAGAGAGCAAGAAAAGTTTGTACCTTTGCCGATGAAATAAAGGTAAAGATATGGAAAAAACAACTATTCGTATAATAGCGTTATCCACGTTACTGGTGTTCTTCGGCACCGTTGCAGAGGCTAAGAAATGGACTTTGCAAGAGTGTCTGAGCTATGCCTTGAGCAACAACATCACCTTGCAGCGTGCCAGACTCACCAAGGCTTCGGCTCACGAAGACGTACTTCAGGCGCAAGCTCAGCTCTTGCCGTCGCTCTCAGCAAGCACTTCGCACGTGGTAGCATATACTCCTTTTCCTGAAACGGGGCGGGCCCAAGTGACCAACGGCTATGTGGAAAGTAGCGTAGACAAAGTGTCTTACAACGGCAGTTATGGCATTAACGCCAACTGGACCGTGTGGAACGGCAATCAAAATCACAACCTTGTGAAGCTGAACAAGCTCAGCGAGCAGAAGGCGGAGGTGGATTCGGCCGTCACGGCCAACAGTATTCAGGAGCAGATAGCACAACTTTACGTGCAAATATTATACTCTGCCGAAGCCATAAAGGTAAATCAACAGAGTCTGGAAGCCAGCAAGAAGAATGAGGAAAGGGGCAAGGAGATGGTGAAAGTGGGCAGTATGAGCAAGGCAGAGCTGTCGCAGCTCACCGCGCAAAGGGCACAGGACAAATACAATATCGTTGCTGCCGAAAGCAATATGCGCGACTATACCCGGCAACTGAAGCAACTCTTGCAGATTACAAACGATGATAACTTTGAGGTAGAAACGCCAACAGACGAGACGGGAGATGCCCTTCAAGCCATTCCGGCCCTTACGCAGGTGTACGAAGAAGCTCTCAGCAACCGTCCGGAAATAAAGAGTTCGCAGCTGGCTATTGAGCAAAACCAGCTTAATTTGAAGATTGCCAAGGCGCAAAGCCTACCTTCCGTAGCCCTGACGGCAGGCGTTTCGACCAACAGCACCACCCTTAACGACAACGCGTGGGGCACTCAGCTGAAGAACAACTTGGGGTTGAACGGAGGCGTAACAGTGAGTATTCCTATCTTTGACCAACGCAAGAAGAAGACAGCTGTGAGCAAAGCGCTCATCTCAATAGAGGATAGCAAGATGCAACTGCGTGATCAAGAAACGCAGTTATATGCCACAATAGAGAACTATTGGATACAGGCTACAACCAATCAAGCCAAATATCGCTCGTCGGTAGCCAACACAAAGAGCCAGCAAGACAGCTATGACATGCTGTCAGAGCAATTCAGACTGGGTCTGAAAAACATCGTTGAGCTGATGAACGGCAAGACTAATCTCATCACGGCACAGCAAGAACAGCTGCAAAGCAAGTACCTGACGCTGCTCAACATCAACATGCTGAAGTTCTATATGCAGGGTGAGATAAAGTAGAAAAGGGCTCAAAAGAAAGCTTATAACATAGAAAATTCAAAACAAAACAGAAAGATGAAAAAGTACAGAATAAGCAAAGTTTGGATCATAGTGGGCGTGCTGGTTGTGCTGGCAGTGGCTGCCTGGCTTGCAACAAGAAGCAAAGACGAGACGAAAATCAGCTTCACAACGGCCAAGGTAGAGCCTGCCAACATTCAGAACAGCGTGACTGCCACCGGCACAATAGAGCCGGTGACAAGCGTAACCGTGGGTACTCAGGTGTCAGGTATAGTAAGTCATCTGTATGTAGACTATAACAGCCAAGTGAAAAAGGGCCAAGTAATTGCCGAATTGGATAAAACCAACCTCATCAGTACGCTCAGTTCAGCCAAGGCTTCACTGAGAAGCGCCGTGGCAAACGTGGCAAAAGCCAAGGCCGACTATCAAAGTCAGGTGGCCAATCTGAACTATCAGCGCGCCAACTTCAACCGATATGCCACCCTCTATAGAAAGGGATTGACAAGCGCCAACGACTATGACAACGCCCGACTTGCCCTACAACAGGCACAAGAGCAGGTAGCCTCATCCAATCAGCTGGTGGCTCAGGCAGAGCAACAAGTAACACAATCCAGGGCACAAGTATCTCAAGCTGAAACCAATCTGGGCTATGCCACCATCACATCACCTATAGACGGCGTGGTACTTTCAAAGTCTGTAGAAGAGGGACAGACTGTTGCGGCAAGCTTCAGTACGCCAGAATTGTTTACCATAGCCAAAGACTTGACCAACATGCAGGTGGTGGCCGACGTTGATGAAGCCGATATAGGCGATGTGAAAAAAGGAGAGCGGGTGTCTTTCACCGTTGATGCTTATCCCGACAACACCTTCAGCGGAGTTGTAACACAAGTGCGACAAGAAGCCACAACGTCTAATAACGTAGTTACATATCAAGTAGTTATCAGCGCACCAAACAAGGATTTGAAGCTCAAGCCGGGCTTAACAGCCAACGTAACCATTTATACAGCCGAGCGGGCTGGCGTGCTGAGCGTTCCGTCAAAGGCATTGCGCTTTACGCCTACACAAGAAACACTGGGCAAGAAGTATAAGATAGTAGACGTAGCCGGAGCAAAAAACAAGGTTTGGACGCTCAAAGGCAACGTGCTGACAGCCCATAAAGTGAACATAGGCATGACAGATGGCATGCACACACAGATACTCGGCGGCATCAGCAGGGGTGAGACCGTCATCACAGACCTGGCCGTATCAACGCCCAGTGAGAGCAATGAAAGCAGCGACAACGAGCAAAGCCCGTTTGCGCCCGGCCCAAAGAGAAGCGACAAAAAGAAGTAACACCTCAGTAAAGAGAATGACTTTATGGCAGAAAACGATAACATAAGCACAGACAATGGCAAGAAAGTAGTGATAGAACTGCAGAATGTGAAGCGCAACTTTCTTGTAGGCGACGAGACGGTGCACGCGTTGCGGGGTGTGTCATTCAAGATTTACGAGGGCGAATTTGTGACCATTATGGGCAAATCGGGCAGTGGCAAGTCTACGTTACTCAATCAGTTGGGCTGCCTCGACACACCTTCTTCAGGCGAATACTATCTAGACGGTGTGCCCGTAAGGCAAATGTCAAGGGCCCAAAGGGCCGTGTTGAGGAACAAGAAGATAGGCTTTATCTTTCAGAACTACAACCTTCTGCCCAAGACAACCAGCATAGAGAACGTAGAGCTTCCCTTGATGTACAACCCCGAAATAAGCTCGTCCGAACGCTTCGAGAGGGCTGTCAACGCGCTCAAAGCCGTGGGCTTGGGCGACAGGCTTTATCATAAGTCTAACCAAATGTCGGGCGGACAGATGCAGAGAGTGGCCATAGCCCGCGCCCTGGTGAACAATCCTGCCGTGATACTTGCCGATGAGGCGACCGGAAACTTGGACACCCGAACCTCTTTTGAGATACTGGTGCTCTTCCAAAAGCTTCATGCAGAGGGGCGCACCATCATCTTCGTGACCCACAATCCCGACATTGCGCATTACTCAAGCCGCAACATCGAGCTGCGCGACGGGCACATCATCAGCGACGAGTATAATCACAACATACTCTCAGCTGCAGAAGGTCTGGCTGCGTTGCCAGCCAATTCTGACGAATAAAACATTGCATTATGAACATTACCAATCTTTTCAAGATAGCCTTAAAGGCAATAGCAGCCAACAAGATGCGCTCCTTTCTCACAGCATTGGGCATCATCATAGGCATTGCATCGGTCATCACCATGCTGGCAATAGGCCAAGGCACAAAGAACAGCATACAGGCCAACATTGCCCAAATGGGCTCTAACATGATAATGATAAGCCCCGGTGCCGACCGCAGAGGGGGCGTACAGCAAGACGCTTCGTCTATGGAGACGCTCAAGCTTACCGACTATCAGGCGCTCAAAGACGAGTGTAAGTACATCAAAGCCATATCTCCTGTGGTGAGCAGCACCGGACAATTCATTTACGGGAATGAGAATACGCCGTCTACCATCACAGGTGTTAATCAAGACTACTTAGAGATAAGGCAGCTCAAAGTGGCCGATGGAGAGATGTTTACTGACACCGACATCAAGACAAGTGCCAAGGTTTGTCTGCTCGGGCAGACCGTTGTAGACAACCTGTTCCCCGACGGTTCAGACCCAATAGGCAGGGTGATACGCTTCAACTCCATACCTTTCAGGGTGATAGGAGTGATGCAGAAAAAGGGCTACAACTCTATGGGCATGGACCAGGACGACTATGTTCTGGCACCTTATACGTCGGTTATGAAACGCATTTTGGCACAAACCTACCTGGGACAGATACTGGCTTCGGCCATCACAGAGAACGTTACCGACCAGGCAACAGACGAGATGACGTCGATACTCAGGCGCACGCATAAGCTGAAAGACGCCACCGAAACCACTGAAGGTGATGACGACGACTTCAACATACGCTCACAAGAAGAGCTGGCCTGCATGATGAACTCCACCACAAATATGCTCACCATCCTGCTGGGATGCGTGGCAGGCATCTCGCTCATCGTGGGCGGAATAGGCATTATGAACATTATGTACGTCAGCGTTACCGAACGCACGCGTGAGATAGGCCTGCGCATGAGCGTCGGCGCACGTGGCATCGACATCCTCAACCAGTTTCTCATCGAGGCCATATTGCTCAGCGTATCGGGCGGACTGATAGGCGTCATGCTCGGCATAGGGGCTTCTTACGCCGTAAAAATGCTGGCCCATTGGCCCATATCCATCGAACCTTGGACCATCATCATGAGCTTTGCCGTGTGCACGTTCACCGGAGTGTTCTTCGGTTGGTATCCTGCCAAGAAGGCAGCACAGTTAGATCCTATAGAAGCAATCAGGTATGAATAGTCTCAAAAAAAGGAAAATATGGAGCATCGTTATGCAGATTTTCATCTGCACGATGCTTTTGCTGTTACCATTTATATACATTTTGCCTAATGAGAAGCTAACCATTACGCTTTACTTCACAAAGAGTCTATGGCCCCTGTCACTCATTCTGCTCTTCTATTTCAATGCCCTGTGGTTAGTGCCCCACTTTGCCGTGAGGGCCAAAAATACGCTCATGGTGACAGGCATCAACATCCTTATCATCGTGGTTATTGCCACTGGGCTGCGCATAGTGGGTGGTATACAGCACCGTTTGCGCATAGAAAACTCCGAGAAAAAGCATCAGCCCACGTCAGCCTTTATCAAGACAACAAAAGAGCCACCCACCTTTGTGTGCCTGATGTGGATAAAAGACGTTTTCAACATGACGGTTGCAGCCAGCCTGGCATACTTTATCGTCATCGCCAAACAATGGCGAAAAACCGAAAATGAGCGTCAAGAGGCTGTCGTAGCCTTGCGCGAGGCCGAGCTGAAAGCTTTGCGCAACCAGATAAGCCCGCACTTTTTATTAAACACATTGAACAATATTTATACACTTACTGCGTTTGATAAGAATAAAGCGCAGAGCTCTATCATCGAGCTTTCCAATATGTTGAGGCACATACTCTATGAATCAGACGAGGCCTTTGTGCCGCTTACGCACGAAGTAAAATTCATTCAAAGCTACATAAACCTTATGCGGCTGCGCATAGCACCTAACGTAGAGATAAGCGAAAAGACCGAGATACCAGACCCATGCTACCTCGTGGTGGCTCCCATGCTGTTCATCTCGCTGGTAGAGAATGCCTTCAAGCATGGCATATCGCCTGTAGAGAAGAGCTTCATAAGCATCTCACTACATGCTGACAGCAGCAAGATAGAGCTTACTGTTGCCAACAGCAACCACCCCAAAAAGAACGACCACAGCGGCCACGGCGTAGGTCTGGCCAACATGGAGCAACGCTTAAAGCTCATGTATTCAGGAAAATACAGTTGGCAACATGGCGTGCAAGAAGAAACAAATACGTATATATCAAAAATAACAATATATGAAACTAAATTGTGTAATCATTGACGACGAGCCTCTGGCAGCCAATCTGCTGGAGAGTTATGCAGAAAGAACATCTTATATACACCTTGTAGGAGCCTTCAACAATGCCGTTGACGGAATGAAAGCCATACGCGAAAACAGCGTAGATCTGGTGTTCATGGACATTCAAATGCCCGACCTCAACGGCATAGAATTTGCCAAGATACTGCCCAAAAGCGTTAAGGTAATCTTCACAACGGCTTTCAGCCAGTATGCCATAAAGGGCTATGACGTAAACGCACTGGGCTATCTGCTCAAGCCTATCAGCTATGAAGACTTTCTTAAAGCAACGGCCAAGGCACTCGACTACTTCACCGAGAGAGACCGCGACACACCCATGCCGGCCGACAGATTCATCTTCATGAAAAGCGAGTACAAGCTTGTGCAAATACCATTAGATGACATTCTCTACATCGAAGGCGTAAAAGACTATGTAAAGGTGTACATGGCAGGCGACAAAAAACCTGTGATGAGCCTGATGAACATGAAGAAGTTAGAGGACTATCTGCCCCATCCTGAGTTCTTGCGCGTTCACCGTTCATACATCGTACACATGACTCGGATAGAGCTTATAGACCGTCTGCGCATCGTCTTCGGCGATAAGTTCATCCCCGTGTCTGAGAGTTACAAAAGCGAAGTGCAGAAATATCTTGATCAGCACACCCTGATGTAAGCATCAACAACACGCGCCCAGCGCGGCGAGAAGGAGGGATAACAGCCTGAACAACAAGGCCGTTATCCCTCTTTTTTATGTCATCAGCTCCCCACACCGTCATGCTTATTTCACAGCCTATTGCGAGCCGCTTTCTAAAATAGGCCTTTTCGCGTTGCAAAATAGGCATTATTGAAGGCTCAAATAGGCACTTTCGCGTTGTAAAAAGGCCTGTTTTGCAAACAAGCATCAACTTCTGGCAAGACCAACATGCATTTTCAGCCACGCTGATAGCCCTTTTTCAGCAAAAAATAACTATCTTTGCGCTATACAAAACAATCAACCCATGCAAAAGCTATTATCATTGCCACCCAATCTGGTGAAGTGTTTTCATGAAATAACCGGGCTCAACAAGCGCCAATGGTTCTGCACTAACGACCCCGTAGGGCATAAGTTAGGCTCGGGAGGAGGCACAGCCTGGCTGTTGCTCAAGGCCTTTGAGGGTGCCGGCACCACGGCAGGCTTTGACCAATGGCTGGCGTCTGAGAAGCGAATACTCATACATGCCGGCGGACAGAGCAGGCGTCTGCCGGCCTATGCGCCGTCGGGCAAAGTGCTCACACCCATACCCGTGTTTCGCTGGGAGAGGGGGCAAAGGCTCTCGCAAGACCTGCTGTCGCTGCAAACGCCCCTGTATGAGCGCATCATGCAAGAGGCTCCGCAAGACATGCATACCATGGTGGTGAGCGGCGACGTGCTCATCCGAGCCACTCAACCCCTCCAGCCCATACCTGAGGCTGATGTTGTTTGCTACGGATTATGGCTCGGACCGGAAATAGCAAAGGACCATGGCGTGTTTGTTTCAAGCCGTAACAACCCCGCAACACTAGAGTACATGCTACAAAAGCCCACGGTTGAGGAGCTCGGACAGCTGCAAAAAGACCATCTCTACCTCACCGACATAGGTATATGGCTGTTCTCAGACCGCGCCGTAAAGGTGCTCATGCACAAAGCTATGCACAACGGCGAGGTGGCAGACTATGACATGTACACCACCTTCGGAGGGGCCTTGGGCACCGAACCGCGGATAAAAGATCCCGACATCAACGCGCTCAGCGTGGCCATACTGCCACTGCCGGGCGGCGCATTCTATCATTTTGGCACCTCGCACGAAATCATTTCGTCTATGCTTGCCATACAAAACGTGGTGAACGACCAGCGTGAGCTGCTCCATCACTCCATCAAACCGCACCCCGCCATGTTTGTTCAGAACTCTGAAGTGTGGGTAAAGATAACATCAGACAATAAGAATCTGTGGATAGAAAACTCTTGCGTGGCAGAGAAATGGCAGTTAGCACACGACAACATCATCACCGGCGTGCCTCAAAACGACTGGAACGTCAAGCTAGAAGCCGGTCAGTGCATAGACATCGTACCCATCGGAGAGAACGAATGGGCTGTTAGGCCCTACGGATTTTATGATAAGTTCAGGGGCAAACTGTCGCTCCCCGACACCCTTTTCATGGGTAAGCCTTTCGGCGAATGGGCTTCCCGGCGCGGCATCAACATCGATGAGATTGACTGCAAGGCCGATTTGCAGACCGCACGCATCTTTCCTGTGGTGGATAACCTGAGTGATGCGGGGCTCGTATTGCGCTGGATGCTCAACGAACCCTATCAGCAGGGCGGCCAAATGGTGTGGAGAGAGGCCCGAAAGATGAGCGCCGAGGACATCAGCGCGTGCGCCAACCTGGTCAGACTGGCCGGGCAGCGCAGCCAGTACAGGGCTTTCAACTGGCCTTTTCTGGCCCGCAACTATCAGCACAGCGTGTTTTATCAAACCGACTTAGACGATGCCGCGCACGAATTTGCCGACAATCACATTGCCATGCCCACACCCCTGCCCGCCGACACGCCCTTGCTCACGCGCATACACGATGCCATGTTCCGTTCAGAGCTGCAAAGGCTCAACGGCAAAGATGGCAACGAGGAAGAGCAGCATGCCTTTTCGCTCTTGCGCGAGGGGCTCACCAGCCACGTATTGGCACACAAGCAGGCGCCCCACATGGACGTCTTTGCCGACCAGATAGTGTGGGCGCGCTCGCCGGTGCGCATCGATTTGGCCGGCGGATGGACCGATACGCCGCCCTATTGCCTGATGGAAGGAGGCAACGTAGTGAATATTGCCATCGAACTAAACGGTCAGCAGCCGCTGCAAACCTATGTCAAACCGTGCCGCGAACCGCACATTGTGCTGCGAAGCATAGACATGGGCGCCTCTGAAACGATAGAAACGTATGAGCAGTTGGATAATTTCAACACCGTGAAGAGCCCCTTCTCCATACCCAAAGCGGCCCTCGTGCTGGCCGGTTTCCATCCCGGCTACTCGCAAGAGAGCTATGCCTCTCTGCGCCAACAGCTCGAAGCTTTCGGCCACGGCATCGAGATAAGCACACTGTCGGCCATTCCTGCAGGCTCCGGACTGGGCACAAGCAGCATTCTGGCGGCCACTGTGCTGGGAGCGCTGAGCGACTTCTGCGGTCTGAGATGGGATAAGGAAGAAATTGGTTTGCGCACGCTCGTGCTCGAGCAGATGCTCACCACAGGGGGCGGATGGCAAGACCAATATGGCGGATTGCTGCAAGGCGTGAAGCTGCTCACCACTCGTTCGGGCTTCAAACAGACACCCCACGTGAGGTGGTTGCCCACCGATCTCTTCACGCAACCCCAATATGCGCAATGCCATTTGCTTTATTACACCGGCATAACACGCACGGCGAAGAGCATTCTGGCCGAGATAGTGAGGCGAATGTTCCTCAATCAGCACGACGAACTGGAGGTGCTGAGGCAGATGAAGAGCCATGCCATGGACATGTATGATGCCATTCAGACCGAGAAATTCAGCCTCATGGGGCGCCTCATAGGCAAGACGTGGCAGCAGAACCAGCGTATAGACAGCGGCACCAACCCCGAAGAGATAAACCGGATAACCCGTCTGATAGACGATTATTGCCTGGGCTACAAGCTGCCGGGTGCCGGTGGAGGCGGCTATCTGTACATGGTGGCAAAGGATGCAGATGCTGCCACGAGGATAAGAGAGACGCTCAACCACAACCAGACTAACGCCAACGCACGCTTCGTAGACATGAAACTAAGCGAGCAAGGGTTGCAGGTGAGCCGCAGCTAAGGCGCGCTCGCCCTGCCTCATGCCCTACGCCCGTAAGTAGAATCCATTTAACCAACACCTCAACCATGTACAGAACCATTGCCATCATCGCACTGTTGTGCGCTGTCTTGACAACAGGCAGGGCGCAGAACACACCTAAAAGAGTATTCAACTCATCTGTCGGAGCGCGCCGCAATGCCGACAGCACGCTCAGCGCGCACGTCAACGTAGGGCTGGTGGGCCTGGTAGACACGCTAAAAGGCGTGCAGCTAAGCCTCACCGACGCCGTTGTGAGAAGGCAGGGCAAGGGCGTCAACATCGGCACACTGGCCGCCATATCGGCCGGAAGGTTCAGCGGCACACAACTGTCTATGCTCACCAACATCTCGCTAGGGCCCTTCAGCGGCATTCAGGTGTCGCCCTTAACCAACATATCCATGGGTTTGAAGGGCGGCTTACAGCTCTCCGGCGTAGCCAATATATCCTCTGCTACGGCACGAGGGGTGCAGGCTGCCGTCTACAACTATGCTGACACGCTCAACGGTTCGCAGATAGGCATCATCAACGTGGCACGCTCTCACCCCAAGGGATGGCAGATAGGAGTTATCAATTACACGCAAGACACGGTGGCACACAAGCTAGGCTTGGTGAACATAAATCCCAAAACGCGCATCGACTTCCTCACTTTCATAGGCAACACATCCAAGCTTAACGGAGCCATCAGGTTCAGAAACAAAAGCACATACAGCATTCTGGGCATGGGAACCCACTACATGGGGCTCGACAAACACTTCTCCGGAGCACTGTTTTATCGCATCGGTCAGTACTTCAACCTCACTCCCCGGCTCTCCGTAAGCGGCGATGTAGGCTATTATCACATTGAGACTTTCGAGGAGAATACCCAAGAAAAGCCTCAGCGACTCTATTCTTTGCAGGCCCATCTCAACGGCGATTACCAGCTCACACCCTTCTTGGGCATCTTTGCCTCGGCGGGTTACGGCAGCACACATTATTATTATCACAACACCAAATACCGCAACCGCTTCATCCTACAGTTGGGTTTGTCGTTCAGATACAACAACAAGAGGCAGCCGGGAACCTTCTATAAGACTGTCCATAAGGCTGATATGCTCAGCGAGCCCACCGACTCTCTAGAGCGCGCCTACGCCTTTCTGGCTCCCTGGAACAGGAAACCCCACTACTGGATGGCCGCCCTTCAGGTGACGGGCATCAACGTCTTGGTGCACAGCTTCGACCATTTCATCATGAAAGAAGACTTCGCCCAGGTGCACTTCAAGGACATTGGCAACAACTTCAGGCACGCTTTTGTGTGGGACAACGACAAGTTTTCTACCAATCTTTTTGCCCATCCCTATCACGGAAACCTATACTTCAACAGTGCACGAAGCAACAACCTCAGCTTCTGGCAGGCCACTCCCTACGCGCTGGCAGGCAGTGCCATGTGGGAGTTTTTCGGCGAAACAGAGCCTCCGGCCATCAATGATTTGATGGCAACTACCTTCGGCGGCATCTGTATAGGCGAGATAACGCACCGCCTGTCGGCCCTTTTGCTAGATGACCGCAAGCACGGAGCGCCCCGATTCTGGCGCGAGCTGGGGGCCGGCATCATCAATCCCATGGGCGCTTTCAACCGTCTTGTAAGGGGCGATGCCTTCACCGTGCGCAACGACTACTATCGTTATCACGACAAAAACCGCTTTCCCGTGCACCTGGCAGCAACCGCCGGCTTCAGGTATCTGGCCGACGATGGCGGACTGTTCAGGGGTGAAAGCAACCCCTTCATCAACATCAGGCTCGCCTACGGCGATGCTTTCGACCAAGAAAATAACAAGCCTTACGACTACTTCACCATCAACATGAACGTCGGACTGAGCTTCAATCAGCCCCTCATATATGGCGCTCACCTCATGGGAAGGCTATGGAGCGCGCCCGTCTACATGGGGGAGAAGATACAAACGGCATTCGGTATCTATCAGCACTTCAACTTCTACGACTCCAAGCCCGTGAAGAACGGCACCTCACTTACCCCTTACCGCATCAGCGAAGCAGCCTCTGCGGGCCCGGGACTGGTTATAAGATACCCCGGACTGGGCAACATCAGCGAGGTGGAGCAAGACGTTTACATCAACGGCATCTTGTTGGGAGGCACCAAAAGCGACTATTATAATGTCATAGACCGAGATTATAACATGGGCAGTGGCTACAGTCTGAAGACCAAGACCATCATGGTGTTTCCCAAACTGGGCATGTTCAACTTCACGACCGACTATTACCGGCTCTACACATGGAAAGGTTATGAGGGCAAAGACTTGGCCAATATCAACCCACTCTACCTCAACGCGCAAGGCGATAAGGGCAATGCAGAGCTGCTGGTGCTCAACATGAGCATGGCATTCAGGCTGAAAGGCAACCTAAGCATCAACATGGCAGGCTCTTACTACATGCGAACCACACGCTATTCGGCCCATCCCACCGTCTATGCCAATACCTTTGAGACATCCTTAGGCCTGAGCTACGCCCTTTAGGACATAAAGATGCGGGCACCAACTAGCCCACGGGAATGGCCGGGCGCAGCCAATGAACGGCTCACAAGGCCGGTGTAGGGCTCTGCAAAGCGCACTATCAGCAGGCGAAAGCAACGCCTTTGAGCGTTATTCATAACTAACTGAAAAGCAATACTTTGCATATAGCCTTGCAAAATAGGCCTTTTTGCGAGCCGAAATAGGCATTTTCGGCTTGCAAAACCATGCTTTTTAATTTTGAGAAAGTACGTATTTTTTATAAGTGATTGAGAATGAGATAAGTTTTTATCTCATAA
>SAMEA3663095__coassemble_1517_pt1 | contig 14016 bp, 10 predicted proteins | sample SAMEA3663095__metabat2_high_PE_003 | metagenome-assembled genome bin SAMEA3663095 (sample SAMEA3663095) | pig gut metagenome | biome: pig gut; feature: pig-associated habitat; material: faeces | place: France | collected 2012
GTGTCAGCCCTAATTTTGTACTATCAAAAAAGTTTTAGCGGACAGCAATATAATATTTTGCAATTACAAAGGTAACTAAAAGGGCCGATACCTCGTGAGAAGTGTCAGCCCTAATTTTGTACTATCAAAAAAGTTTTAGCGGACAGCAATATAATCTTTTTGACCAATTAGCTGCAAAAGCGACCTATAGAGAGGCAAGCCATCGGGCCTATAGCGGCAAAACCAGATGTGGCGTGCCCAGCAGGCCCAATACTCTTCTTCGGTCTTGAAGGGGTAGAACCCAGACGAATAAAGGTCGGTGATGCCATAACGTTCTATCCACGGACGAAACTCACGGCGGAAGTCGTCGCCGTCATAACTGATGCCGGCCGCCGTAGAAAGCCCCGCACCCGCACCGATAAGCACGCCATCGGCTGCGCGGAGCAACTTACAAAGATGCTCCAGGCGGTCGGCCAGCGGCCGCTCAGGCGTTGGCTTCATCAATAAGTTGTTGATATATGATGTTATCCTCATCTTTGAACGTGTTGAAAATGATGGTGTCGATGCTCTTCAGGCTGTGGCTCGTCACGGCGCGCACAGCTATCTGCGCAGCACGCTTACGCGGAAAGCGGAACACACCCGTTGAGATGCAGCAGAAAGCGATGCTGTGCAAGCCGTATTCTTCGGCCATGTCGAGGCACGACCTATAACATGAGGCCAACTGCTCTTCCTGCTCCGGGGTGGGATGACCATCGGGTATGATGGGTCCCACGGTATGTATAACATATTTTGAAGGCAAGTTATAGGCTGGCGTAATCATCGCCCCTCCCGTGCGTGCTTCATGTCCCTGCTCGCTCATCATCTTATGGCAAGCCTCACGAAGCTGTAAGCCAGCGGCAGAATGGATGGCGTTGTCAATGCATCCATGCAAGGGTATGAAGCAACCCAGCATCGAGCTGTTAGCAGCATTGACAATGGCATCCACCTTCAGACGCATGAGGTCGCCTTGCCACACCTGCAAACCCGTAAACTGAGGCTCAATGATGCCCTTGTCGGCTAATTGCCAACGCAACTCTTCATCTTGCCTGCGCAAGAGCTCAGCGGGTGCAGGCTTAGGCGGACGGACGTTCATTAGGGCACGCATCAACAGTTGCTTGCTCCTAAGGTCTGCGGGCACAGGTGAGCTTTGTCCGGTCTCTGTCATCAGCCAACGAATGACAACGTCGAGGTTGTCAAGCCTCCTTGCTGTATCTCTCTCCCACATATCCGTTGCCCTCTGTGTGGTTGATAAGGTCATAATGCTTGAAGACGGGAGGCGTGGGCGCAAGGTTATAATAGTCTATCTGCTCGATATTCATCTTGAAATAGACCATCTTGTCATAGCTGGTATAGAGCCGTGACAGCACGGCATTGTTGTCGTATATCCACTGCTGTGTGGCATCATCCACGCTGAAGTCGGCCCGTCCGCTGCATTTCACAAACACATCGCCCTCGCTGGCCATGATTTCGACGAAAGGACTCTCATGTAATTGCTTATAAACTTGCTTCTTGGGCGAGGTGGCAAAATAGAGAGTGGTGCCTTCCTGCTTCATGATCTGAAACATACGTATGCGAGGCCGACCAGCTTCACACGTGGCAAAAGCCACCTCGATGTGCAACTTCAGAAAATCAAGTGCTTGCTGTATCATCTTTGGGTTCTCCTTATTATATTATAGAATGCAAAGTTAAAATAAAAAGCCATGTAGTTGCAAGAAGGCACTTCACTCTATGATACTTACCTATTGGTAGGAGATGAATGCCATCAGCCTTTCCCTATAACAACTTTAATATGCTTTACCAATCATTCGATTATATTCAAAAAATGTATTCAAATGATTATAGCGCAACCCTTTAGTATCCTATGGTGAAGCGCTCCATGTGATGAGCAGGCTTCTCAAGCTCGTCTACCATGGCCACGGCATAATCTTGTACGGAGATATGACTCGTGCCGGTAGCCGGATCTACGATGAGGTCGTCCTTGCCCAAGCGGAATTTGCCCGTGCGCTTACCCTTGTCGGCATCCTCAAAAGCACCGGCAGGAGAGAAGAACACCCAGTCGAGGTCGTGCTCCTTGGTGAGGTAGTTGAGATAGAAGTTGCCCAATGAGCGTACACCATCGATAATCGCGTCAGGGATGGCACCGGTATCAATCACACGCACACCCGGCTTGACAAAGAGCGTACCGGCACCGCCAACGATAAGCAGACGCTTAACACCGCTCTTCTTCACTGCCTCCACAATCTTAGGATAGTTCTCATCGTTAATCTTGCCCATCTGAGGATTACTCCAACCAGGGTTGTAAGAAGAGATGACCGCATCCTTGCCCTTGGCAATATTGGCGATGGCATCTACGTTGGCCACGTCTTCCTCTACAGCTGTGAGGTTGTCATTCTTGGGCAACTTGGCCGCGTGGCGCACCACTGCCGTTACCTTATGACCACGAGAAAGCAACTCGTTGAGGATTGCGGAACCTACAAAACCTGTCGCACCAATTAAAACTACATTTGCCATAACTTATTTCCTTTCTTATTTAATAATGAATATTCTATCTGTCATGACGTAAGCCTCCAGCATTTTGGCAGGCTCCCATCTGATTTACATGTGCAAAATTACAGTAAAAATACATACCCTGCAAGAGGGCACCAATCGCTCTTATAGTTACCTTAGGGTAGGAATTGCACAAATAGGACATGGAGCAAAAGCGGCGTTAACTTGCTTTAACTCAAAGACAATAAGGGGTGTGCCCGACTTCTGCAACTATCTGTTTCAGAATATCAGGTATACCCTACCGTGGATGTTAACATCTTATTATTAATGAATAAAAAATAGGTGAATTCCTATTCCACCCATTCCACCCACGTGGTAATATACTGGTACACAGCAGTTTGTAAATCATGCGGGAGTACATAAATCCTTCAAACATCTCACCCACATCTCACCATGGATATTTCACAGAGCCGCATTTATCCTGATTTTATATAAAACAGACTGTTATATACGAATATCATTTTACTTTGCCATATACAATGAGGGCTGGGCAGGCAAGCACTAAACACCCAACGAACATATACATGTCAGGCTCTACGGTTGGCATGCGTGAAAATCGGGTACCGAGACGATGGACACCTTGATGTGGACGCACCACGATGCGTCCCTACGGTTTGAGCGCGATTTGATTGCGTTGGGTGTGTGCATATAAACGGGCACCGAGCCCGCGTCCCTCCCACTGCTGACGGGCACAATGGGCCGCCCCCTGCTTTGTAATAAACCGCTTCCCACCTGTAGGGACGCTCGTTCGAGCGTCCCTACTTGTGGGATGACTTGTGCGAGGCCGGCACAAGGCACGGCCACTACAACTGACGATGGTCTGGTGCGAGGCCGGCACAAGGCGCGGCATCGCAAGCGACGAACAATCCTATGCACGGTTTCAACCTGTATGGGGTGCCTTATGATCCTTCAGAGTGAGATGTGGGTGAGATGTTTTCTGCCCCACCCTATCAATTACACGTCTCATTATCAAGCATTTAACAGAAGGGTGAGATGTGGGTGAGATGTGGGTGAGATGTTTTCTGCCCCACTCTGTCGATTACATGTCTCATTATCAAGCATTTAACAGAAGGGTGGAATGGGTGGGATAGGAATTACAGTATTTTTTTTGTGAATGGTGTTTTGGGGTTGTAAAAAGGCCATTCTTACAACCCGAAATAGGCATTTTCGTGCCACAAAAAACACCTTCTTGGCTTTGTTCATCTCATCAGTTACTCATACAGCATGGAGTTGATGGCTGTTGGATGTATCGTGATGATTTGCCATACTTACAATTAAGTGTGAGTGAACTAATATCATCTTGTCTTATATTCCATCTTCCAGTCAGCTCTGCTGTTTGCGCGCTTCTTCTCTGTCGTGCGATGAAAGGCTATTCATGCAACGGCAGAGCTCAGGAATCTCTTGTGGCATCGTTAGTTTGTTTTCCATCTCCTTTAACTTTTTCATACCATTGTCAGAGATATGAAATTTCTGACAGCGGCTGTCTTCTGAGCACGACTCTCGCAGAATACATCCAACCTTTTCTAACGCGGCGATGACCTTTGACGCATTAGAACGTGTAAGCCCCAATTTCTCGGCAATATCTCCGGCAAGTATCATAGAGCCATCGGAGAGGAGGCAGAGGAGCATAGCCTCATTGAGGTTGAGCCCCACTGCCCGCTGCATTTCTGTTTCGAAGTTGCCAATGGCCTTATACACATTGCGCAACTTCTGTATACATTCAGGTGTTATCATTTAAGCAAAACTTCGTTGACGGCTTCCTTGAGCTGGGCATAGTCCATGGCTCCTACATTCTTGGCCGGTGTGCCCGTCTTGGGTATGAAGAGAATGGTGGGAATAGACTGCACACCGAATACGGCTGCCAACTCCTGCTGCTGGTCTACATCCACTTTATAGACGTCTATCTTGCCATCATATTCCTCGGCTATCTTTTCCACATTGGGCGCTGTGGCCTTGCAAGGGCCGCACCAAGTGGCATAAAAGTCGATGATGGCCGGGCGGTCACCTTTATAGTTCCATTCTGAGCTCGTCTCATAGTCCATGATTTTGCTTTTGAACATCTCGCTGTTCATTTCAATTGCTTTCATTTTCTTTTCTCCTTTTACTTTTTTGTTCGTAATATGCTTGCTGTCTTCAGTGTTCCTTCCGCTCTCCGTCTTGCCTGAGCAGGCTGAGGCCAAAAGTATCAGAACAGCCATAGCGATAAATAATTTGAGTTTGCTCATACTTTGTTTCCTTTGGAAATTATTTGCAAAGATAAGGCCAATTTTTCATAAAAACAAATTTCCAATGGAAAATTAAATCCTTTTTACAATTATTCCAACTCTTTCAGTATAGATAAGTCACGACAGTAATGCCATATCCTAATATAACAATCAGCGAACGCCCCTGAAATAAGAGCGTCCGCTGAGCTAAATGTGATATAGAAGAAGGTAACTAACGAGTTGCCTGCTGGCCTACTATTCTAAGCTGTTGGCAATCTGCAAAATGTCATTGGCTATCTGCTGGTCTTGCAGATGGTTGTCAGTGAGCAGCTGGTTTACGTCATAACGGTCATATAGCTTCTTGCGTACGCCGAAGTTGAGCACGCGCATGGCCGACGGTCCATAGAAGCGGGCCACCGTCTCGCCATATCCTCCGTCGATGCTGCCATCCTCTATAGTGGCTACAATGGCGTGGTCTACCTTCAGCTCGTCCAAGAGTTGCTCATCGAGTCCGGAGAGATAGCGTGGATTGATGAGTGTGGCATTGATACCCTTGTCGGCAAGCAACTGTCTAACGGCTTCACCTTTCTGGAAGAAGTCGCCCACTGCGATGATGGCCACGCGGTTGCCACGGCGAGCCACCACAGCCTTGTTCAGGTTGCTGTAGTCGCTGTCCGGAGTCTCTGTAGAGTGTGCTACGCTGAAGGCGGGCACGCGGATGGCCACTGAGTATTTGTCCTGCCGGATGGCCCAACTCTCCATGGCGCGCAGCTCTTCCCATGTGGTTGGAGCCAGGTAAACCAAGTTGGGGATATGACTGAGCATAGGAATATCGAAGAAGCAGATGTGCGTGAAGTCGTTCATGCCATAGACGCTGGCCCCTAGCACGTTGATGACGGCGGCGTTGCCATTTACAGCGAGGTCTTGAGCCAACTGGTCGTAGGTGCGCTGCAAGAAGGTGGCATATGTGCTGAACACTGGCCGTGCGCCTCTCTTGGCCATTCCCGAGGCAATGGCCACGCCCTCCTCCTCGGCAATGCCCACATCAACAAACTGCTTTCCGAGGGCTTCGCGGCGCTCCCGGTTGAAGCCCAGGGCAGCAGGCACGGCGGCGGTAATGGCCACAAGCTTCTTGTCGCGTTTCATCTCTTCGAAGAGCCAGTCGCCTAGCAACCCGTCCATCGACTTGCCGCCTTGCGAGGGGTTGCGGGGGCTGCCGTCTTCCAGATGGAAGGGCATGCTCCAGTGCCAGCGTTCTTTGTCGGCCACAGCAGGAGCGTAGCCATGGCCCTTCTCGGTATGGATGTGTACCACCACGGGATGGTCTATATCTTTTACCTTACGGAAGGCCTCAACCAGGCTGCCCACATCATTGCCCTGCTCTACGTAGAGGTAGTCGAAGCCGAGGGCACGAAAATAGTTGCACTCCGTCTGGCCACCACTCTCGCGCAAGCGTTTGAGGTTGCGATAGAGGCCACCATGGTTTTCCGCAATGCTCATCTCATTGTCGTTGACGATGATGATGATGTTTGTGCCCAGTTCGGCCGCAGTGTCAAGTCCTTCGAAGGCCTCGCCACCCGAGAGCGAGCCGTCGCCTATGACGGCTATGACATTTTCTTTGCCGCCTAGAATATCGCGACCTTTCTGCAAACCGGTGGCCAAGGCGATGGAGGTAGAGGTATGGCCAACCTCAAAGTTGTCATACACGGGGCTCTCCAGTGGCGAAGAGTAGCCCGATATGCCATCCATGCTGTTCACATTGAGAAAGCCGTCCTTGCGCCCGGTGAGCATCTTGTGAGGATAGCTCTGGTGTGAGACGTCGAACACTATCTTGTCTTCGGGGGCGTTGAACACATAGTGCAGAGCCACGGTAGCCTCGGTGAAGCCGAGGTTGGGCCCTACATGCCCTCCATGATGACTCACACGGTTGAGCACACCTTTACGCACTTCCTCGGCCACCACGCCGAGCTGTTCTATGGTCAGAGATTTCAAGTCCTTGGGACTGTTGATGTTTTCTATATACATTCTTCTATTTTGTTTGTTTTCTGAGTGCAAAGGTACAGCTTTCTTTTTATTCGGCCCTTATACATATTGTGGCGTTGCTGACCCATATTACGGAAACAGCATGTATGGCTGAATAGGCTGAAGCGGCTATGCAGACAGCTTGGCAGAAGAACATGCCGGCTGGCCTGGTCGGCACCCTGACGTTCTCAGCCTCACACCAAAAATATATGCCCCCGTTGCCACATGTTTGGGCAGCGAGGGCACACATATAAAATAAGAGAATAAAAAGCTAAGTTATTCAGCTATCAGCTCCAGGACATGACTATTTGCCTGGTCAGCAGTGAGGATGGGAAGACCCACCTTCATCAGATAGTCGCCTGAATACTGCTGGCCGTTGCAAGTGAGGCTTGACGCCTTGCCTGGCATGAGGTTGATTTCAGTAACCGTGTACCGGCGAGAAGCATCGAGGCCCTGCAGGCGCACATTGCGTAAGGGCTCCATAACACGTGGATGCAAGTCATAGGCAAAGACCACGGCATGGCTCTTGTCCTGACCGACGTAGTCGAGGGCGGCATGGTTAGTCTCATAAGGTGACACCAGACGATACTGTTCACCATTGAGGATGATGTCCTGCAGACGGCGCCAGTTGGCTACGGCCTGTTGCGTGAACTTATAGTCGTCTTGTGAAAGAGACTTCAAGTCGATGTCGAAGCCGAGCTTGCACGAGGAGGCAACATCTGTGCGGAACTTAACAGAGGTCTGCTTGTTCCAATTGGTGACGTGGGCGGCAATGGCCTTGGCAGGGAAGAATTTCGACATAGACCACTGGATATAGATGCGCTCGAAGGGATCGGTATCGTCGGAAGCCCACAGCTCACCAAAATACTTTAGTGCCTCGTAGTCGCAGCGGGCGCCGCCACCTGAGCAGAGCATCATCTCCAGCTTGGGATATTTGGTGTGTATGCGATCCAACACTTTGTAGAGACCGCGCACATAGTCGATGTAGAGGTTGCCCTGTTGTGCGCGTTCGTAGGGCGAATAGATGTTGGTGATGGGTGAGTTGCAATCCCACTTGAAATACACAATGTTGGGATTCTCTGTCAGAAGCTTGTCAACCACACCAAAGACATACTGCTGCACCTCGGGATTGGTAAGGTCCAGAACGAGTTGGTTGCGATAGTAATAGGTCTTGCGGTTGGGCTGTTCGATAACCCAGTCATGGTGCTTCTCGTACAACTCACTCTTGGGGTTGACCATCTCGGGCTCTATCCACAGGCCGAACTTAACGCCGGCATCCTTGGCAGCTTTTGTCAGAGCAGGGATGCCGCCGGGCAGCTTGGCGCGGGTAGGCTCCCAGTCGCCCAGGCCGGCATGGTCGTCCTTACGAGGATATTTATTGCCGAACCATCCGTCGTCTAGCAAGAACATCTCTACGCCGAGGTCTTTCGCGTCCTTCATGAGTTGGGCCAGAGACTCCTGGTTAAAGTCGAAGCCGGTGTTCTCCCAGTTGTTGAGCAACGTCATGCGTGTGCCCTCACCATTCCAGAGCTGATAGTGGCGTGCCCAGTCGTGCAGGTTGCGAGAGGCTTGTGATGTGCCTGTGTCGCTCAGAGTGAAGACAAAGTCGGGTGTCTTAAACGTCTCGCCCGCCCTAAGCACATAGTCGGAAGCATAGGGGTTGATGCCCGGAATGACGCGCAGGCAGCCCACGTTGTCTACCTCGAACGTACAACTGAAGTTGCCCGTCCAGTTTATGGTGCCCAGCATCACATGTCCCTCGTTCTCACGGGCCGGCCCGTCTATGCCCAACTCGAAGAACGGCTCGCTCTGCTCAGCGGCACGTGTGCCAAGCTTGGTGTCTATGATTTTCTTGCCAAACTGCAACTGCTGGGTGGCCGGTTGTCCCTCGCGTGCCCAGTCGCTGTGATAGTTGGTAAGAAAATATTTGTCGGCGTTGAAGTAGAACATGCCGCTTGCGTAGCGCCACAGCGTGATGGGCTTCTTCTCATTATGGCGTATCTCGCTCCATGTCTTGATGACGTTTTCTTTGGCATAGGCCACATAGTGCAGCGCCACTTCGTCAGCGTACTGGTCGTCGGCAAGGCGTATGATGGTTTCTGTGCCGCCCGGCACAGCCTTCTGCTCACTGCCTTTATAATACAAATAGGTGGTGAGATTGCCGTCGGCGTGAGTGATGGCCAGTGCCGGCTCGAAGGAGTCCTCGCCTCCTGAACCTGGATAGGCTTCGCGGCCACGAATGCCGTAGCTGCCATCTGAGCCCGGTTTTATCTTCCAGTCAAAGTGGCTGAAGTCAGCAGCTGAGGCTAGCTTGTCACCGAGATATACTTGGTAGAGGCGATTGTTGTCGCCCACTTGCAAGACAATGTCGATGTTGTCGGTGCTGATGCGGATGTTCTTGTTGTCAGCAGCATGTGTGCTCAGTGTCAGTCCGAGCAAACAGATTAAGGATAATAGCTTTTTCATTTGATATAGGTGTTTTGATCAGAATTTGAGCGATGCAGAGAACTCTACAGTGAATGGGCGCAGGTAGTTTCCGCTCATGATGTAGCCGGCATATTTAGACGCGTCGGCTTTTGTTACGAGCTCTGAGCCATTGATGGTACCTTTGGCACCGGCCACGTTGAAGATGTTCACCACGTCTACGCCTAACGACAACCGCTTGTTCACCTGCCAGTTCACACCGCCGAAGGTCTCCCAGTGGCCATTGAAGTAGAATGCCTCTTGCAGGTTGGCGTAAGTCTTGCCGAAATAGCGGAAGCTCAACCATGCTCTCACTGCCTTGCTAACCTGATAGCTGGGGTCAAACTCAATGAGAATCTGCGGAATTTCCTTTACTATCATGTTGTCGGCATTTACGCTCATGGTGTTGCCGTTGTTGAACGTTACGCTGGCGTTGTAGTTGCTGTATTGCGGCTTCTGCCAGGTGAAGAGAGCGTGCAGGTGGAAGCCCTTAAAGGGATCTATCTCAGCAGATGTTGTCCAGCCCAGTGTGTGGATGTTGTAAATAAGAAGTACGGTCTTCGATTCTGATGTGCCCGGATTGGTGAGGTTCTGCTGGTCTATATTGTTAGACTTTGATATGTAGGAGATCATCGACGTAAGGTCGAGCCAGGAGTTCTTGTAGTATATACCGCCACGAATGAGAGGAATGGTTACTCGTTTGTACTGCTCCTCGGTAGGACCTGTGCCGGCATAGTCGCTGATGCGGGGATAACGGGTTGCTACAGTAGCGTCGGCCAAGAAGCCAAACTTATTGGTGAGAGCGTAAGAGCCTTGTATGGTGGCAGCATAGTTGAGCTTGTTCTTGATAACCCTGCCGGGAGCTATGGTCACGCCATCGGCATTTGTGCCGCCGATGTAGAAGCCGTTATAGCGGCTCAGTGCTATCTGGTCGGCAGACATGCGGTAGTATTCCAGACGGCCACCGTAAAGCAGGCGCAACTTAGGTGTGACCTGCCATGTGTCGGTAAGGTAGAGTGCGAGCTTGTTTTCAGAACCCTTGGTATATTCCGGGCTCAGCTCATTGAAGTCGTAGGTCTGCGTGCGTGAAGTGGTAGCTGTGAAGGGGTTGTAGTAGTTGCCGTAGAGAATGGTGGGATATTCGCCTACGCTGGCATACCACTGGAATGATGAAGAGTGATAGTTGAGATGATAATACCATTCATTAAGACCAAGACGCAACTTGTGGTTGCCCAGCTGTTTCTCTAGTTCTGACGTGAGCATGAATGAGTTAACCTTACCGAAGTGCAGCCACGTGCGGCGTCCCTCAACATAGCCTGAGAAAGGATTCTGACCTTCTGCGTCTGTTGTGAGCAGATAGTTATCCAACACGCCATTTTGAATATTGGATATAGTGGAACCGCCAAAGTCTATATAGTTGGCGCGTGGCGCATTTATATACTTTGCGTTGAGCACCCACTTCCAACCTTTGTTAAATGTGTTCTCAAAAAGGAATGCCAGTTCGTTGGCATGATTGTCCATTGCCTCCTGGAAGTTCCATATACGGCGCTCACCGTTCATCACGTCATAGTAAGCCAGGTGGCCTCCATTAGGCACGTAAGAGTAGCGGCCGAGCTTAAAGCCCTGGAACTCGCTCACCGAGCCATCACCATTATATATAAATGGTCCTTGGTTGTTGAAATTGCCCGGATTCTTGCTGTAGCTGTATTTGTAGAGTAAGGCAACCTTGCCGCGTCCCTTGTTGAAAAGGTGGGTCAGGCCGGCATGAAACAGTTGGGTACGGTCGGCAAAGTCGGTGTAGCGTTGCTTCTGAGTACCCGGGTCGAAGTTCTGGTACATACTGGCTGTCCAATACCAGTTGTTGGCGAGCCGACCGTTGAGGTTCACGTCGAATGTGTTGAGCCCGAAGTGGTTGCCGTGCCAATTCACAGTGCCCTGGAAAGTTCTGTCACTAATACCTAACTGACTTTCCGCATTTACGGCATAAGCAATGTTGCCGGTTGCTATGGCCGACTCAGAGGGTGACATCAGTGATGTGCCTTTGAGGCTGGCATCGTTGCGCCAGTGAGCCGACAGTTTGTGTACGCTCGACGAGTACACTGCGGGCAGTCCGTTCTCGTATACGTTTACATCCTCAGAAGGCAGACCTATCTGTATCTCTCGGGGCTTGTAAGAATCGGCTGCGTTGAGCATGACATTACGGTTGTCACCTTCAGTGGATTTTGTTGAAACAGAGTCTTTCTTGTTTTTTTGCGCATGGACGGCAGGAACAACTGCCATAGCTGCACACAGAAGAAGGAATGTTTTGTAACTCATATTAATTATTGTTTATGATATAATAGTTGTCGGTTTTTAGAAGTGAGAGAGCTTTTTTCTCTGTCATGCTGCAAAATTATAAACCCTTTCGTGAAGAAACAATAATCAGTATATGGAAAGTAAACTAACGGTAATAATGATTTTTGTTTAACATATTGATTATCAATTCATTTTTTAACAACAAAAAATAGCCTAAAGTAAGGTTTCTTTAGAGAGAAATGTATATCTTTGCAGTGTGACATACTCATTTTGATGACCATGAACATCTTTACTAATCTCAGAGGAGCTGTCCTCAGTGGGTGCATTGTCATCCTTGTAATATTTACTACCAGCGGCTGTTCATCACGAAAAGATGATGCAGCATTATGTTCTCTAGACAGTGTGCTATCTATGCGTAAGCATTATATGGACGTTAAGGAAAAGCGCATCAAGAGCCTCACCTTGAAATGGCAAAGAGCCTATGGAGCGAACAAGCTGAGGCTGTCGTCCTTGTTATATCGCGAATATTACACCTACCGTTTTGATTCGGCCATGCACTACGCCCAACAAGAAGAGGTTATAGCACGGCAGATAAATGACAAGAAAGCAGTGGAAAAGGCCAAAAACCACACAGCTATGCTCTACGCCATCGGCGGCTATTACAGCGAGGGTGAGAAACTCTTAGACAGTGTGAAGGTGGACAGCAGCGACCCTCAGGCCGAATACGACCATTATTTCACGGCTTACTGGCTGTATAATTACTGGAGCGATTACTGCCGCGACAATATTTTCAGCCCCAAATACGATCAATTGAAGTTGGAGTGCCTCAACAAAGCCATCAGCCTTTACCCTTATCCGTACGGGGCGGAATATGAATATCTGCTGGGCGAGCAGGCTTTCTTCAGTAAGAAGCCTCTTAACCAGGCCTCCCAACATTATAAGAAAGCGGTGGCTATGGCCAAAATAAACACCCGTGTTTATGCCTCGGCCTCTTATGGATTGGCAGGCATATACAAGTTGCAGGGCAATGAACGGCAATACGAGCAGTGGTTGATACGTGCTGCTATCTCTGATCAGGTAAATCCACTGAAGGAGAATCTGGCTTTACAACAATTAGCCATGCACCTTTTCAATAAGGACAGGAGCTATGCCGAGAAGTCTACCTATTATATATATTACTCTTTAGAGGATGCCCAATTTTACAACAACCGCCTGCGTATGCTTGAAATATCTCACCGCTTGCCGGCTATTGTGTCGGTATATCAGCAGCAGGTAAAGGCTCAGCGCAAAGTAGCCACCAATCTGAGCATCGGCCTGGGAGTGTTTGTCGTCTTACTCATCATTGGCATAGCCTATATCTTGCGCCAAGCCGGAATACTCACTAAGAGAGGACAGGAAATAGACCGCAAGAACCATGAGCTGGATCTTCTCAACAAGCGGTTGCGCAAAACTGACGAAACGCGCAGTAAATATATGCGGCTATTCATGGATCTTTGTGCTTCGTATATTGACAAGATGACTAACTTTCGTAAGCTTGTGGCGCGCAAGGTGAAAGCTCACCAAACCGACGATTTGCTGCACATGGCCTCATCGTCTAAACTCACGGACACTGAGGCGGCGCAGTTCTATACTCAGTTCGACAAAGCTTTTCTAGAACTCTATCCTTCGTTTATTGAGGAGTTTAATGCCTTGCTGCGTCCGGAGTGTCAGTTATCGCTCGCGCGCGATGGCAGTCTGACCACTGAATTGCGAATCTACGCTCTTGTGCGCTTAGGCGTTAGCGAAAGTGTGGAGATAGCCACCCTATTGTTCTATTCGCCTCAAACCATCTATAATTACCGCACGGCCATGCGAAAGCGTGCACTGCACCCAGATACCTTTGAGAATGACATTCGCGCATTGTACTGATGGGTGAGGCTAGCGGGCAGAATGCTGGGCCTTCACTACCTACCCCACGCCTTCCAATAGCTTCTCCAACTCCTCGGTAGGTGGCAGGACTTTAAGGATATTCTCCTTAGACTTATATGTGGCAACGACCATCGGGTGTTCGTAGTCTTGAAGAAAATACTCGACGAATGTCTTGTCGCCACTTTTGCAGAGTATAAGTACGATGCCATAATACAGTGACAGCCCCACACTGTTGACAAGGCACGAAGCAGGCTTTCGAGGATAGCCTGCTTTATGTTATCTACAACTGAGCGTAATACAGGAGAAAGACCAATGACAGGGTTGACGATATCTCAAATAGAATTTGCGATTAGCTGCATTGTCGTCATTAAAATTTTTGATATTTCATATATTATGCGTAACTTTGCGCTAAAACGAAATAATATGGAGGGGCAGATCTTTAAACGGAAAATTTATGATGATATGCTCAGATGGTAGCTGCTTCGGGTAACAAGCTGTATTACTATAACGTGAGTTCGATGAATTATAAGTGCTTATAAATTTGGTGATTAGCGAAATT
>SAMEA3663095__coassemble_1532_pt1 | contig 13772 bp, 13 predicted proteins | sample SAMEA3663095__metabat2_high_PE_003 | metagenome-assembled genome bin SAMEA3663095 (sample SAMEA3663095) | pig gut metagenome | biome: pig gut; feature: pig-associated habitat; material: faeces | place: France | collected 2012
AATACGAAAGTAGGAGATAAACACCTATGATTAGTATTTACCTCCTACTCGATTTATATACAATGAGTTACATTGATATTTGATTCCAACTCTTTCATTCATAGGACATTATAAGGGATAAGGTTGCATGGGAAAGCGTGTATAATCATGGCGTATCGAAGCATGACATAATATAAGTTTATGATACACGAGTAATACACGCGATTTCCTGATGTAATACACTCCCACAAAAAAAAATGAACGAAAGATGAGATTACCGATTTTGGTGTGGGTGTATGACCGAAGGAAAGTAGGCTCGCCCAAGAAGGAAGCGACGGTTGAGTTGAGATTCACGTACAAGGGCAGACAGAAGTTTTTCTCTACGGGCGTGAGGGTGTTGCCTAAGCAGTGGCGGCATGGCATGGTGGTGGGCCGTATGGACGCGCGGGAGCAGGACAACATGCCGACGTTGCAGGAAGAGCTGAAGGCAATGATGAAGGGCGAGAAGTAGCTGGAGCCTAGGCTAAGGGAGACGCTACTAAAGAACGGGATCATCAGCCGCATCCCGAAGACCCATCGACAGAGAAGGCCGATCTGCAAAACAAGATTGCAGATTGGCTATCTGATGCTAATGTTGAATGGGCTAAAGGCAAAACATTAGCAGAGTCAGAGGAACATTTCGAGAATACGCTTGAACCTATTGCTATACTTCTCCCTGTAGTCAGGCGCAATGTACCCACATTATCCAGCAACTATCTTTTTAGTGGCAAGGGATATATGATTGATCATCAGGCCAATCATCATTCGGAACTTGAGCGGGATGAATACCTTAATATTCAGTCTATTCTGGATAACTATGATGATATTAAGGATTTATCGGACGGTGGGCAATTAAAACTTGCATTTGTCAAGAAAATAGGCAAGAGCTATGCTGTGGTTGTGGAGCTATCTAAAGAAGATGGCAAGATAGTGCTTCATAAATCGTTCTTCTACCGTGACAAGACTGGTAAACGAATACCTTATAAGAATAAGCCGAGCATTTTTGAAAAATGGTCTGTGGACGGTAGTACCACAATCAGTCCTGCTAAAAAGCAGCCGGCAGACACCGATAATATTTCTGCTCTTGACCACGGTGTAAAATTAGGGAAATTCTTCTGAAAGCAGTGACAAGAAATCGGAAAAAGTTGGTGTGAATGGGAATAAAAGGGCTAACGCCGTGCGCAACGGCGGTGTTGCTGTGGATAATGTACAGGGTGGTGCATCGGTGAACAAGGCTGGTGCGAGGCCGGCACAAGGCACGGCCACTACAACTGACGATGGTTTGGTGCGGACGCACGAACGTACGTCCCTACAGGCTGGTGAAGCTCAGGATAAGCAAAGTTCGTCAAAGGAGCAAGGAAAATCGGAGAATGTTGGTGAAGGAGCGGATAATTCGGTGAAGGAGGCTGCTGCACAGCAGCGTCCTACGGAACGGCGTGGCAATGTGGCTGCGGATTATGTGGAAGGACAGCAAGAGCATAGTGGTGAAATGCGGCCATTAAAATCTGCGAATGATGATAAGTTGTCTATAACGAGTCTTCCTCCAAGCACGACAATTCCTGTAACGGAAATAGACGGTGAGAGCTCAGTAAGCGTACAGGACGCAATACGGGCGATTGATCATTTGCCAGGCAGCGTTGATACTCTTGACGGCTATCACCTGAACATCAGCAGGACTACGCGCAACAAACTCAAGAACGAGATTAGCAAGCATAAGAATGACACCGCCGTACTTACAGCCATGTCTCACATAGAGGAAATTGTTGGGAAGTCATTACTGATAGAAGAGCATCGTGACAGGATGAAGATAGATGGCGAGCGCAAGTCCGATAATCCGAGTGATCAAAATATTGAGAAGACTCAACGGTTCTATGGAGCTGCGACGATAGACGGCGTGCCATACCGAGTAAAAAGCATCGCCATTGTATCAAGAAATACGGATAGGACTCGAATGCACAACTATGAAATAACGAAAATAGAGCTGCTATCCCCTATAGCCAGTACCCGACAAAAAGCCTATACGGCAGTTGACAACAACTCTATCACACTTGCAAAATTACTGCAAAATGTTGAATTCTACTACGAAAAGGGACGAAAAATTCTCGATGAGATGCAAAACAATGCAGATGTCAGTGATAATGATATTCTTTACCGTGTTGAGGACGATCCCGAAGAGTTGAAGAAACTTGAAATGGAGCCAAAGGTCAAGGTGTACCGGGCTATGCAGCTGATAGACGGCAAGCTGTACCCACCTATGGCCGCGAAGGTTAATGGCAGTCTTGTGGAACCTGCAGAGCCAGGCCAGTGGCTGAGAGCAGATGAGCACCCGGAACTTGCTAAAAATGGACTGTTCACGCTTAACAAGGGAGGCAAGGATGCCTCTGGTAAGCGCCTTGGTTCAGTACCAGCAGCATACAACCCATATTGGTATACTTCACGCTCGCCACTGAATGACCAATTCTCTTCTGCATACAAGCGCCCCAACCTTGTTACAGTAGAGGTAGAGATCCAAAGAGCGAGTTGACTTCCGGCTATCGTGCTGAGCGAGCCAAGGACGCTATGGGCGAGGTGGAATGGAAGTCGGGCCCCGTCGGCCGTGAGATGGCCGCTCAGGGCAAACCGAGAATGGTTATCCTCTCGCGTTGGGACAAACCCGTTCGCATTGTTCCGGTGGAAGAGGTGGCCGATGAATATGCCAAGCGTCTGCAAGGCACAGGCATCAGCGTACCGTTCAACACCGTTCCCCCAGCCCTTCGTGAGGCGCTTGTGGCAAGAGGTGTGGAGATCAGCGAGCCGGAGAAAGGCAATGCCGGTGTGGCGAGCCGTCCGAGCTATGAAGAATGGCTGAGGGGCGAGCGCCGTGAGCGTGAGGGCGATGGTGCTTATACGGATGATGAGCTGAGCATGATAAACGACCCGTTTGTGAAGATGTTGGGCGAGAAGGCTCGCTCGGCCAAGCAGCGCAAGGCATTTGCGGCCCGTGAGCGCCGTAACATGGCTGCGGCAGTGAAGGAGCTGGCAGAGAGGCTGCATCTTGACAACGTTGAGATTGTGACCGAGCCCATGGAGGTGAAGGATCGCAGGGGCAAGGTGCATCATCCCAAGGGTTTCTATAATACGAAGACGGGCAAGATAACTGTTGTCATCCCTAACCATGCTAACGTCGAGGACGCTGTACAGACGCTGCTGCATGAGGCTGTGGCGCACTACGGTCTGCGGCAGCTGTTTGGCGAGCACTTCGACACGTTCCTGAGGAATGTGTATGAAGCGGCAGACATGGACGTTCGCAGGCGTATTACGGAGCTGGCTCTTAGGAAGTATGGCGGTGATTTCCGTGTTGCCACTGAGGAGTATCTTGCAAGCCTTGCCGAGCAGACGGACTTCGAGAACATGCCTCATGGTTTCTGGCAGAAGATAAAGCGCATGTTTCTTGCCATGCTCCATGCCATTGGTTTTGATGGTTTTGCCGATAAGGGTGTTACGCTTTCTGACAACGAGCTGCGGTATATTCTTTGGCGTAGCTATGAGAACCTGAAGGAGCCTGGCGAGCATCGCAGTATTCTTGGCGAGGCTGAGGACGTGGCCAAACAGGCAGAGCTGAAGGTGGGGAACTATGGTGAGATGGCTGCCCAGCTGCGGCCTACCGAACGGAGCCTTAACGGACAACAGGAAGTGGCGGAAGGCGACGGTGTGGCAGAAAACGCCTACAGACCTTCTGGAAAAGGTTACTTTGGCAACATCTACACCCAATTCAAGGGCAAGGTGATGGAGGGCATAAACTTTCTAAGCAGAGTCCGTGGCGGTGTCTTGCAATGCGTTTGGCACAGAAAGGGCATTGGTGACATCGACCTTGTATGGGGTGACGATGGTGGCGGCCTCTGTCATATTCTGAAGAAACATATCAACGACAAGGACTTCAAGAACAAAGCCGATTTTGTCAACCGTCTTAACGACATTGTCAATAACGTTAATGTGGAATTTGAGAACGGCGATAAAGTTGTCTTGAAAAAGGACGGATATGTAGTAACCATAAGGAAGAATATCCGTGAGAGAGGCAAAAAAATAGCCGACGAGAACTGGGTTCTGACGGCTTATAATAAAGATGCTCCTGCCACCACCACGGCACCCGCTGATGGCACTCATGGAAGCACGGCTGTCGCTCCCGGTGCATCTTCTGCTGCAAAGTTAGGTAATAATGTTGGAAATGCTGTCAATAAAGGCGAAAATGTTTCTGAGCCGGAGGTTGGTGCGAGGCCGGCACAAGGCACGGCCACTACAACTGGTGCGGGTTCCATACAAGCTGGTGAGGATAACAGTGCGGATAGATTGCGGACGCACGAACGTACGTCCCTACAATCGGGTGAGCCATTACTACTTCACCAGCTCCAGGCAGAGGTTGCGTTGCAAGACACGTGCATCGAGCACTGACATTTGGCAGTCCATGATGGCAAAGCACAGAGTGTGGCCATTGGAAGTCTTGCAATAGCCGGCCAATGTGCTGATGCCCCAAGGGTGAGACAGTGTGCCTGTCTTGCCGTGTATCAGTCCCTTGAGCCGCGGATCGTTGAGCTCACCACGCAGAGTTCCGTCAACACCAGACACTGCGAGGAAGCGACGGAAGTAGCTCCACAGAGCTGGTTGATGGTAAGCATAGCGGATGATGGAGCACAATGCCAATGGCGAAAGATGGTTGTGCGTGCACAATCCGCAGCCATCATGTATGACGAGTGAGGTGTCACGCAATCCTATCCGTTCGTGAAGAAATTGTCTTAGATAGTTTACGCCCACCTGGGCATAATTGCCTTGCGGTGATAACTTATGTCCAATGGCATAGAGCAGTGCCGTAGACTGTGTGTTGGCACTGTTCTTCCACATACGTTGTATAAGTTTATTGATATGCCTTCTGAAAAGAAATACGCAGTGTGCGCCCTTAGGCTTCTTACCCATAACTATCTGGTTTTGTGCAACCCTGAGCCCTGCAGCATTCATTGCCTGCAGTAATTGTCGTTTAAGATAATCCTCACCACGATAAAACAAGCCAAACTGAGAAATGGTTAAGTCCCATGGATACCAGTGCTCTTCAGCTTTTACTGGCTCATGCAGCAAAACATCAAGAATATAACGCCCTTTCACCGACTTAATGCCCTTATGCTTCAAAATGCCCGCAAAAGCCTTCAAGTCCTCAGGTTTAAGCTGTGGGTCGAGCCCTCCTTGAAATATAACGTCACCATAAAGGGTGTCATTAGCCACTTTTCCTGTGGTGTATAGCCTGGTGTCTAGCGTATAGTTGGTACCTAGCAACTTGAGCCCTGCCACTCCGCAGAGCAACTTCATGCATGAAGCCGAAGGCTGACTCTCTCGTTCGTTGTTACCATAAACAGGCTTGTCGGCTGTCAAATCGTAAACATACACACCGAAAAGGCCTTTGGGCCTGGGAGCGTGAGCAAACGAATCGAGCCTGTGCTGAAGGTTCTTATCAATGGCAACATCCACTTTCTGAGCGGTTTCTGAATTGCCGGATTTTTTATTTTGCTTGCTTGAGCAGCCTTGCAAGGCTGTTGCTAAGATGAGAAACAGGGGTAAGATATGTGTGAAATGCTTTGCGTTCATATTACTTCTTTTTTTTAAGTCACGCAAAAGTAGGCATTTTCCTGCAGATTACGTCATCGTTAAATAATTTTCTGCCATCATTAAATAATATTTACCAACCGTTGTTTTCATTTTCTTTGTTTTTCACAAACACATCCTTGCTATTGAAGAGTTATTCTATCATTAAGGTTAATACGATAAACAGATAAAGTGAATAAATTGATTCGGAAGAATTCAGCATTTACCGGTCTCTATACTTAAAGCCGAAGGAGCTGATTAATCCGTTACACTTTCTCTTCGACTTACATTTTTATCTCCGTTATCTCGCAGCTTACGCCTGTAACTATTTCTGAGAATCTACCTTGATAATCTTCCTCACGAGATAACGCAGGGCCTCTCGTGGAGCATAAAACAGCATTCTGGGTCCTGTCCATCTCATCACCTGTCTCATCAGCTCACGCTCGTTGGGTGCATAGCAATGCACGGGGCAATAGTGGCAATTAGGTTTTTGTTCGCCCCACCGGCACCTCTCCAATCGTTTGCAGGCATAGTCTGATAACCTTTGTAGGTCATCAGGCAACACCTTCTTGCCCAGCTTATGCCGGCAGTATAGCCCTATCATCAGTTGTATAGTGGCCTTATCAGCCTCTATTCGGCTATGCTTCGGGTTTCTCATACTTTCCATTCACCTTTAAAGGCTCTACGTGCAGCGTTATGATACTGTCGGCTCCAAACCTCTCTCGCAGCTTATTCTCAATCTCCGTGGTGTGGCGATGCGCCTCATAGAGCGACATATCGCCGGGCATGCGCATGTGCATGTCTATGCACACCTTAGAGCCTATGCTGCGTGTGCGCAGGTTGTGCAGGCCGCTCACCATGGGTTCAGACAGTGCTATGTGCTCTATCTCTTTTTCTATGCTTGCCGACAGGCTCTTTTCTGTAAGCTCGCCCACAGCATTAGAAATCAGTTTCCATGCTACGCGCACGATGAAGAAGCTCACAATGATGGCGGCCAGCGGATCGAGTACGGCCCACTTCGGACCCAGCAGAATGGCTCCGCCAATGCCTATACCGGTGCCTATAGATGAGAGAGCGTCACTGCGATGATGCCAGGCATTGGCTATCACTGCCTCTGAGCCCACTCTGCGCCCGGTGCGTGCCGTGAATTGATAAGCCCACTCCTTGAGGGCGATGCTCAGCAAGGCTGCGACAAGAGCCAGCACACCGGGCTGCTGCAGGGTGCCGCCGTTTATCACGGTCCACACTTTGCTTGCTCCATTCAAGCAAATCATGACGCCCACGCCCATCAGTGCAAGCCCCATAATGGCCGAGGCCAGCGTCTCATACTTGCCGTGTCCGTAATCGTGGTCGGTGTCTTGCGGTTTGCTGCTCAGTCTGACAAACACCACTACCACCACATCTGAAGCCAAGTCGGACAGTGAATGCACTGCATCGGCTATCATGGCCGACGAGTGTCCCAGCAAGCCAGCCACAAACTTAAAAATTGTCAGCACCACATTGATGATAGCGCCACCTAGCGTGACGCTGTAAATGGCACGCTCACGACGGCGTGTATCTTCGTTCTTACTCTCCATTTTGCTTCATATTAGCCAATTTGGGTGCAAATTTAAGACTTTTTGGCGCAATGCGATAATGATTAGGGAGAAAAGTTTCGAGCAGTCTTCTAGATGTGTCTACAATACGTTGATATACAATAAGTTACGCAATAACAACGGATACATATACCAAAAACACCCTTTTTACGATGTGAAATAGGCATTTTGAGCTCTCGAAATAGGCACTATGGCATTGCCAAATGGCCGTTCTTAGGAAGCAGTTTGAAGAAATGCATCAGCTAAGAGAGTGAGAAAATCTGAGTAAAGCGAATAATTCAGAAGAATTACAACCCGGCAGGGAAGCCTCAAGAAAAACATGTATTTGCCACGTCGGCTTAACATAATGCCCGAAAAACATGCTCTTTTTGATAATTAAGCCCTGTTTTTTTGCTCAAAGCGAGCTTTTTTATTATATTTGCAATGTTGTTTCGCACTGGCTGACGTAGGCTGAAAAAGCATGTGAAGCCCATCCACCGCAGAGCGGATGAGTTGTCCGGCTAAAGCTGTAAGCACTTGCCGGGAGCGCAACGTGCGGACAAGAAGAATGTAGTATTTTAATGTTTCAGTATATACCTTAATTTATTATCTTTTTATGGCGAATGAATTGAAGCTACGGAAAGGCTTAGACATCCATCTGGTGGGCGTGGCGCAAGAAGAGCGCTTGCCCTTGGTCGAGGTCAAGCAGTATGCCCTCGTGCCCGACAGTTTTGTGGGCGTGAAGCCTAAGCTAACCGTAAAGGAAGACGACCATGTGCTGGCCGGCGAGGCGCTCTTCGTCAACAAGGCTTATCCCGAGGTGAAATTTGCCTCGCCTGTGAGCGGAGTGGTGACGAAGATAGAGCGTGGCGAGCGGCGAAAAGTATTGGCCGTGGAAGTGAAGCCCGACGCTTCGCTTGTTTATCAAGACTTTAAATCGGCCGACCCATCAAGGCTCAGTGGCGACGAAGTGAAAAAGACGTTGCTCGAAGCGGGCCTCTTTGGCTACATCAATCAGCTGCCCTATGCCGTGTCGGCCACCCCTGACGCGCAGCCTAAGGGCATTTTTGTGTCGGCACTGCGCGACATGCCGTTGGCAGGCCACTTTGAGTATGAGCTGAAAGGGCAAGAATCTGACTTTCAGACTGGTCTGACGGCTCTTTCGCGTATGGCCAAGGTGTGGCTCACAGTGGGCAGCAAGCAGCAGGCAGAGGCTCTCAGAACAGCCAAGAATGTAGAGCTGACCATTGTTGACGGTCCTTGTCCTGCGGGCAATGTAGGTGTGCAGGTGAGCCATCTAGACCCGGTGAACAAGGGCGAAGTGGTGTGGACAGTAGAGCCCACGGCTGTTATTTTCATCGGAAGGCTCTTCCGCACGGGGCATGTAGACCTTACGCGCACCGTGGCTGTAGCCGGGAGCGAGATGAAGCGTACCGGATATGTAGACGTTAGAGTAGGGGCGCAGCTCTCTGCCATTGTTGACGGCAACCTAAAGACAGACAGACATGTGCGGCTTCTCGACGGTAACCCACTCACCGGTCGCGTGGTTCAGCCTGCAGATTATCTTGGAGCGCACACTTCGGAGGTGACGGCTATACCAGAGGGCGACGACGTTCACGAGCTGGCGGGATGGATTATGCCCCGTCTGAAGGAATTCTCCGCATCGCGAAGCTACTTCAGTTGGCTCTTCGGCAAGCATCATAGCTACGATCTCGACGCCCGCATCAAGGGTGGCAAACGCCACATGATAATGAGTGGCGAATATGATAAGGTGTTGCCCATGGACATCTATGGGGAGTATCTCATCAAGGCTATCATCACAGGCGATATAGACAGGCAGGAGCAACTGGGCATCTACGAGGTGAGCCCTGAAGATTTTGCCGTGGCAGAATTCGTTGACAGCTCTAAGCTGCCCTTGCAGCAGATAGTGCGCAACGGACTAGACACACTGCGCAAGGAGAATGCCTGAGCCTGACATACAATTCATATAGCAATAAAACAAAAACAATATGAGCTTAAGAAATTATCTAGACAAGATACGTCCCAACTTTGAGGAGGGAGGCAAGCTGCACGCTTTTAAGAGTGTTTATGACGGCTTCGACACCTTTCTCTATGTGCCGAGCGACACGGCAAAGGGCGGAGCGTCTATCCATGACGCCATAGACTCGAAGCGCATCATGAGCTTTGTGGTCATCGCTTTGCTGCCTGCCCTGCTCTTCGGAATGTATAATATAGGCTATCAGAACGCCAGCTTGGCCGGAAAACTGGGCGAAGCCACGTTCTGGGGCATGTTCTTCTACGGCTTTCTGGCACTGCTGCCAAAGATTCTAGTGTCATATATAGTGGGTCTGGGCATAGAGTTTGCCTGGGCGCAGTGGAAGAAAGAAGAGATACAAGAGGGCTACCTGGTGACGGGAATGCTTATACCTCTTATCATACCCGTGAACACTCCGTTGTGGATACTCGTTATCGCCATAGCCTTTGCTGTTGTCTTTGCAAAAGAGATATTTGGCGGAACAGGTATGAACATCTTCAACGTGGCACTGGTTACGCGTGCCTTTCTCTTCTTCTCTTATCCGAGCAAGATGACGGGCGACCTCTCTGTGTGGGTGTCACAAAACAAGATTCTGGGGCTGGGATTCGATAAGATACCAGCCGATGCGCTCACTGCGGCAACCCCGTTGGGTGATGTTGCCCAGGGGCATCTATCGGCCATGCCCAGCCTCTTCGACAGCTTTGTGGGCTTGATACCCGGTTCGGTAGGCGAAACTAGTATCATCGCCATTGGCTTAGGTGCGCTGTTGCTGCTCTGGACGGGCATAGCAAGCTGGAAGACTATGCTGGCCGTGTTTTTGGGTGGCGGACTGATGGGCGCGTTGTTCCATCATCTAGACCCCGACACAACCATTTCATGGTATCATCAGCTATGCGTGGGAGGCTTTGCTTTCGGTGCCGTGTTCATGGCAACCGACCCTGTAACATCGGCAAGAACCGAAACGGGCAAGTGGATTTATGGATTGCTGGTAGGCGCACTGGCCATCATCATACGTGTGATGAACCCCGGCTATCCTGAGGGAATGATGCTTGCCATACTCTTCGGCAATATGTTTGCCCCGCTCATAGACTGTTGCGTGGTGGAGAGAAACATATCCAAACGTGTTAAACGTGCTAACCATCAGGGAGGAGAAAAATAATGAAGACCAACAGCAATACTTATACCATCATCTATTCGGTCATCATCGTGGTGATAGTAGCCTTCGGACTGGCCTTCGTAGACCAGGCGCTGAAGCCCATGCAAGACCGTAATGTGGCTCTCGACAAGCAGAAGCAAATTCTCTACGCACTCAATCAAGACCACAACAACGACCGAAAATTAAGCAACGATGAGGCTGAGAAGATTTATAAACGCGTGATGTTGTCAGACGACGTCATAGACACCTCGGGCAAGACGGTGCAGAAAGGCAGTCTGGGAGGCACGGAAGCGGGCTTCAAACTCAATTCGGCCGATGCCAAAGCTGGCAAGCTGGCACTCTATCGCTGTAAGGTAGACGGTCAGGACAAGTATGTAATACCCGTTTACGGCCAGGGCTTGTGGGGACCCATAAGTGGCTACATTGCCCTGAACGCTGACAAGCAAACGGTGTTTGGCGCTTACTTCAATCATGAAAGTGAGACGGCCGGACTGGGAGCCGAGATAAAAGACAATGCTACTTGGCAGGCCAAGTTTAAGGGAAAGCATCTCTTTGCGGGCAGCAACGACAAGATAGCCCTCACGGTAACTAAGAAACCCACCGACCCCAACACGCAGGTTGACGCTGTGACAGGTGCTACACTCACTTCGAACGGCGTGACAGAGATGTTGCACACGGGGCTTCAGCCTTATCTGAAATTCTTAAATAACAAATAACTATGGCATTATTCAGTAAGCAAAATAAAGAAGTGTTCACGCACCCGCTCAACTTGGATAACCCTATCCTGGTGCAGGTGCTGGGCATATGTTCGGCCTTGGCTGTGACAACCAAGTTGCAACCGGCCATCGTGATGGGTCTTGCGGTGACCATCATCACGGCCTTTTCTAACGTAATAGTCTCTATCATACGCAACACCATACCTAACCGCATACGCATCATCGTGCAGCTGGTGGTGGTGGCAGCACTGGTTACCATCGTGTCGCAGGTGCTCAAAGCCGTATCGTATGATGTGAGCGTGCAGCTCTCTGTTTACGTAGGACTCATCATTACCAACTGTATTCTGATGGGTAGACTTGAGGCTTTCGCTATGACCAACAAGCCTTGGCCCAGCTTCTTAGACGGCTTAGGCAACGGCTTGGGCTATGCCATGGTGCTGGTGCTGGTGGGTGCCTTCCGCGAATTCTTTGGCAGAGGCAGCCTGCTTGATATTCAGATTCTGCCACAAAGCCTGTATGACGCCGGATATATGAACAACGGCATGATGACGATGCCTGCCATGGCCCTTATACTATTAGGCTGCGTGATTTGGATACACCGTTCATTCTTTAGCAAAGAGGAGGATAAATGATGGAGCATATTATCAATCTATTCTTCAGGTCTATCTTCGTAGACAACATGATCTTCGCCTTCTTCTTGGGTATGTGTTCATTCCTGGCCGTATCCAAGAGCGTAAAGACGAGTCTGGGACTAGGCTTGGCCGTTACATTCGTGCTGGTGGTAACTGTGCCGGTAGACTATCTGTTGCAAACCAAGGTGCTGGGCCCCGACTGTTTGGTGCCTGGCATAGACCTCTCTTATCTGAGTTTCATTCTCTTCATAGCCGTCATAGCAGGTATTGTGCAGCTTGTTGAGATGGTGGTTGAGCGATACACGCCGGCCCTCTATTCGGCCTTAGGCATTTTCTTGCCCCTGATAGCCGTTAACTGTGCCATCATGGGCGCATCGCTCTTCATGCAGCAACGCATCAACCTCGACCCTTCAAGCACTCAATATATAGGCTCAGTGGCCGACGCCCTGGTCTATGCACTGGGTTCAGGCTTGGGTTGGACGCTATCCATTGTATCGATGGGAGCCATCAGAGAGAAAATGCAGTATGCCGATGTGCCCAAGCCCCTGCGTGGTCTGGGCATCACCTTTATCACTGTGGGCTTGATGGCCATGGCAATGATGTGCTTCTCTGGTCTTAAAATATAATTCTTATATTCATGGCAACATTTATAATATACAGCATATCAGTTTTTCTGATTACCATATTGATATTGGTAATCCTGCTGCTCGTGGCCAAGAAATATCTCAGTCCGAGCGGAAATGTCAACATAGTTATTAACGGTTCTAAGACGCTCAATGTGCCTCAGGGCGCTTCGCTCATGGCTACGCTCAACGAAAACGGCATCTATCTGCCATCGGCATGTGGCGGAAAGGCTAGCTGCGGACAGTGTAAAGTACAGGTGCTGCAAGGTGGCGGCGAGATACTAGACTCTGAGAAACCTCACTTCACGCGCAAGCAGATAAAGGATCATTGGCGGCTGGGATGCCAAACCAAGGTGAAAGGTGACTTTAGCATCAAGATTCCGGAGTCTATTCTGGGCGTAAAAGAATGGGAGTGCACGGTTATCTCTAACAAGAACGTGTCGAGCTTCATCAAAGAATTTAAGGTGGCTCTGCCCAAGGGCGAACACATGGACTTCATACCCGGTTCGTATGCTCAAATCAGAATACCGGCCTACGATTGTATAGACTATGACAAGGACTTCGACAAGGACTTGATAGGGCCTGACTATATAGGCGCATGGAAGAAGTTTAACCTCTTCTCGCTCAAGGCACACAATCCAGAGCCCACTATCAGAGCTTATTCTATGGCCAACTATCCTGCCGAAGGCGACATCATCACCCTCACGGTGCGTATCGCCTCTACTCCTTTCTTGCCACGTCCGCAAGTCGGGTTCCAGGACGTTCCGACAGGTATTGGCTCTAGCTATATCTTCTCTCTAAAACCTGGAGACAAGGTGATGATGAGTGGACCTTACGGCGACTTCCATCCTCATTTCGACTCTAAGAAAGAGATGATCTGGATAGGAGGTGGTGCAGGTATGGCTCCGTTGCGCTCGCAAATTATGCACATGCTGCGTACCTTAAACACTCGCGACCGTGAGATGCATTTCTTCTATGGTGCCAGGGCATTGGTGGAAGCCTTCTTCCTTGAAGACTTTTGGGAGCTTGAAAAGGAATTTCCTAACTTCCACTTCCATCTGTCACTCGACAGACCCGATCCCAAGGCCGACGCTGCAGGTGTGAAGTATTACGCCGGATTTGCCGTTAACTGCATTCGCGACACTTATCTCAAGGATCACGATGCACCCGAAGATTGCGAGTATTATCTCTGCGGACCACCTATGCTCATCAAGACTGTAACAGACTATCTTGATTCTCTTGGTGTGGAACCAGAGTCTATCATGTACGACAACTTCGGATAGCATTTGGCAAACCGTAGGAAACTACATATAAACCGTAAGAAAGCCGCTGAATTCAGCGGCTTTCGGCGTATATAATGAGGCTGTGTCAAAAGTCCATTTTGAGCCATCTTCGAATTTAACACATTAAA
>SAMEA3663095__coassemble_1557_pt1 | contig 13502 bp, 11 predicted proteins | sample SAMEA3663095__metabat2_high_PE_003 | metagenome-assembled genome bin SAMEA3663095 (sample SAMEA3663095) | pig gut metagenome | biome: pig gut; feature: pig-associated habitat; material: faeces | place: France | collected 2012
GCTGCCCGGCCGCTACAGCAACATGAAGATAGAACTTGTGGCCGACCCTGCCAAGATGGGCGGACAAGGCTTCTCGAGTGCCACAGGACAGTATATGGACATCTACATCAAGTATGACACGCGCACCATGACGGGCTACGGCCTGCGCATCATACGCACCACGAAGCACGCCGACGCTGTAGACTTCATGCTAATGAGCTACAACCGGGGCAAGGGCACGCCGCTCACAGAGCCTCTCACGGCCATCTGCTATCGCACCAACTGCACCATCACGCTTGAAGCCAAGGACGGAACACTCAGCGCGCACGCCGCTACCACCACACCGCTGCCACCCTCCGGGCTGGCCAAGGAGGTAACTCTCACGGCACACATCACGCCCAACTACTTCGGCGGTCTGGGCTTTCAGCACACCGGCACGGTGGGCGAAGGCGCCACCATGCTGCACAAGCTGCGCGTGGAGTGGCAGTAGAGGCATCGGGTAAGGCTCTGCCGGCGGGCGTGGCACGGCTCTTTTTGCTGACCAAAAAAGGTGATTGGTGGAATATATTTGCAGATATTGCAGATAAAGCGTAACTTTGCCCGCTGACAGAAACAAGAAAGAATGAAGATAAAGAAGTTGCTGCACGGGCAAGGTGAGTATCTCATCTACCTCACGATATGGTTTGTTATCTTTGTCGCCCCCGTCGTGTCGCTCTACATCCGGGCCGCAGAGGACAGCCGCTTTGTGTTTGAATGGCATTTACTGTTTCCTATATGGAAGGTAGACTTGCTGCTCTTTGCCGCGTTCCTGATACACAACTTCCTGCTGGCACCGCTGCTCATCAAGCACAACATGCGCAAGACCTACACGCTGGGCGTTGTGGTTCTGCTGGCCACCTTCGTCACGGTGCAGTATCAAACACGGCCCATGAGGCACATGCATCACCGCGAGCGCTTCAGAACGGAGATGCGTGAGGCAAACGACAGAGATGACGACGACGGGTCAAGAAAAGAGCACATAAGGCACGACCCGCCACTCATGGTGGGACAAGTAGACCTGATGAGCGCCATAACGGTTATCTTTCTTTTGGGAATGAACTTGGGCGTGAAGCTCTACTTCAGATGGATAGATGAGCGAAAGCAGAACGAAGAGCTGGAGAGGCAGAACCTGAAGCAGCAGCTGGAGTATCTGAAGTATCAGATAAACCCCCACTTCTTCATGAACACGCTCAACAATATACACGCCCTGGTGGACATAGACCCGACGAAAGCCAAAGACTCTATCGTGGTGCTGAGCCGCATGATGCGCTATCTGCTGTATGAAAGCGACAACACAATGGTGACGTTGCAAAAGGAGATAGAGTTCTTGAAGAGCTACATAGACCTGATGAGCATGCGCTATACCAGCAAGGTGCACATCTCACTGCGCATAGACGGCGAGGACAAACCGGGCAACATACCACCCCTGCTGCTCATCACCTTCGTGGAGAATGCCTTCAAGCACGGGGTGAGCTACCGCGAGGAATCGTTCATCAGGGTGACCCTCAGCATAGCAGACGACGCGCTGCACTTCACGTGCGCCAACTCGCGGCACGACGAACAGCCCTCGCAGCGAGGCGGAGTGGGCCTGGACAACGTGCGCAAGAGGCTGGACCTGATATACAAGAGCAGATATTATCTGAGCATAGAAGCCAAACCTGAGACCTACGAGGTGATGCTTAGGCTCCCTCTGGGCGGAATGGCATGACATAAGAAACCATAACATCCAAAAGACTTATGATTAACGTTTTAGCGATTGACGATGAACCGCTGGCCCTGCAACAGATAGCCAGCTACATTAAGGACACCCCCTTCCTGGAGCTGAAGGGACAGTGCCAGAGCGCCCTGGAGGCCAGACGAGCCTTGCAGGACAACCCTATCGATGCCATCTTCATAGACATCAACATGCCAGACCTGAACGGACTAGACTTTGTGAGGTCGCTGCCCGAAGCGCCCCTGGTGGTGTTTACCACAGCCTATGGCGAGTATGCGATCGACAGCTATAAGGTGAACGCCGTAGACTATCTGCTGAAGCCCTTCGGAATGACTGAGTTCAGGCGCGCCGCCGAGAAGGTTAGAAAGCAGCACGAGCTGCTGGCCAAGGCCCAAGGCGCGCAGGCCGACATAGCCAAGGCTGAGGATGACGACGCCCTCTTCCTGAAAACGGAGCACAGGGTGCTGCGCATAGAGATATCGGACATAGAGTATGTGGAGAGCATGAGCGAGTATCTGAAGATACATCTGGCCTCGCAGCCCAAGCCCATCATCATCTTGCTGAGCATGAAGCGCATAGAAGAGCGGCTGCCGGCACGCAGTTTCATACGCATACACCGCGGATATATCATCAATCTGAAGAAGATAAAGGAGGTGAACAAGAACCGGGTGATACTGACAAACGACACCTATCTGCCCATAGGCGACCTCTACCGCGATGCTCTCATGGCGTATATCAATCGCAATTTCTTGGGAAAATAACATATACCAACTTTGATATTTCGCCGGTTTCAGGTTTTTTTTGCTACCTTTGCGGCGTAAAATCGTTTCAACAAATAACACAAATTATGACTAAAAAGATTGTTTTGATGCTGGCTATGGGCTTCATGCTCACCGCAACAACGGCCAGCGCACAGATGACAAAGAAGGGCAAGACATACACGGTGAACACCACCACGCTGTGCAACGCACGCGGCTTTAAGGGCACAACGCCCCTGCTCGTGACCTTCAAGGGTGGCAAGATAACCGGGTTGGAGGCTCTGCCCAACCACGACACACCACAGTATTTCAAGAAAGCTTCTGCCGGTCTGTTTGCCAAATACAAGGGCATGAAGGCCACCAAGGCTGCCACGCAGCAAGTGGATGGCGTTACGGGAGCCACCTATTCGTCTAAAGGCATCAAGGCCAACGTGCAGGCTGCCGCCAAATATTATAACGCACATAAATAAGAAAGAAGCAGGCCGCACCATCTGATTACGGCCGGACTATAACGCGAAAGGCCCCATCACAGCAAATGTGACGGGGCCTTTCGGCTTTTACAGGGGGCGGAGGCATCAGCCTATGTTGCCCACCTTGATGAGATATTCGGCTATCTGCACGGCATTGAGAGCCGCGCCTTTGCGTATCTGGTCGCCCGTGAGCCAGAGCGTGAGGCCGTTGTCGTCGGCCAAGTCTTTGCGTATGCGGCCCACATATACATCGTCTTTGCCTGCCGACTCCAGCGGCATGGGGTAGACATAATGCTGCGGATCGTCTTCAACCACAACGCCGGGAGCCTTGGAGAGTGCCTGGCGCACCTCCTCAACAGTGAGCGGACGCTCGGTCCCAAGCCATACACTCTCAGAGTGAGAGCGCAGGGACGACACGCGAACGCAGGTGGCCGACGTGCGCACATCGCTGTGCATAATCTTCCGGGTCTCGTTATACATCTTCATTTCTTCCTTGGTATAGTCGTTGGGCGTCATCTTGTCTATTTGCGGAATGACGTTATAGGCCAGCTGATGCGGGAACTTGTTGACGGTCTTCACACTGCCTTGCTCAACAATTTCCTTATACTGCTGCTCCAATTCCTTCATGGCGGCAGCGCCGGCCCCGCTTGCGCTCTGGTAGCTTGACACGTGTATGCGGCGTATGTGGCTCAGCTTGTCGATGGGATTGAGCACCACCACCATCATGATAGTGGTGCAGTTGGGGTTGGCAATGATGCCCCTTGGGCGCTTGAGAGCGTCTTCAGGATTGATTTCGGGCACCACGAGAGGCACGTCGTCGTACATTCTGAACTGGCTGGAGTTGTCTATCATCACCGCGCCATACTTGGTTATGGTGTCGGCAAACTCCGCCGAGGTAGAGCCACCCGCACTGACAAAAGCCACGTCTACATCCTTAAAGTCATCGTTGTGCTGCAAGAGCTTCACCTGATAGTCCTTTCCCTTGAAGGAATAAGTGGTTCCGGCACTTCTCTGAGAGCCGAACAACAGGAGGTTGTCTACAGGAAAGTCGCGCTCGGCAAGGATGCGCAGAAACTCTTGACCCACGGCGCCGCTGGCGCCAACTATTGCTACATTCATACGCTATTTGTTTTTATGGTGTTCTTATTCCGTTGCAAAATTACAAAAAACTCTTTAGTAAGGGGCGTTGAATGTCATTTTTTTAGTAACTTTGCATGTATTACACAACATTCTTATAACAGTACATGCTGAGCTTGGCAAAATACTTTCCGATTACCGACCCGACGCTTATCTTCTTCGTGGTGCTGCTTATCATTCTCTCGGCACCCATCATCATGGGCCGGTTGCGCATTCCCCATATCATCGGAATGGTGCTGGCAGGCGTGCTTGTGGGCAAGTACGGGCTCAACATCCTTGAGAGAGATGCCTCGTTTCGCATCTTCGGCGCCGTAGGGCTCTATTACATCATGTTCTTGGCGGGCCTTGAGATGGACATGGGAGGGCTGAAGAAGAACCAGACAAGGATTATCGTGTTCGGCATTCTCACCTTTCTCACGCCCTTTCTGCTCACTCTTTTCTTCTCGCTGTGCCTGTTGGGCTACTCGCTTCAGGGCTCGCTGCTGCTGGGATGCATCATGGCCAGCAACACGCTGGTGGCCTATCCCATCGTGACACGCTATGCCTTGCAGCGCCACAACAGCGTGACCATCAGCGTAGGTTCGTCGCTGCTCTCCATGTTTGTGGCCCTGGTGACCACGGCAGTGATAGCCAACACGCTGAGAAACAACAACAGCGCGGCCTTCTGGATGTGGTTTGTGCTGAAGCTGGGGCTCTTTACAGGCGGCATGATATACTTTGTTCCGAGGCTCACACGATGGTTTTTGCGACGCTACAGCGACGCCGTGATGCAGTTTATCTTTGTATTGAGCATCGTGTTCTTCAGCGCCGCCATGTCAGACGCCATCGGATTGGAGGGCATCTACGGCGCCTTCCTTGCCGGACTGATACTCAACCGCTTCATACCTCATGTATCTGCGCTCATGAACCGCATAGAGTTTGCGGGCAACGCCCTCTTCATTCCCTACTTTCTGATAGGTGTGGGCATGCTCATCAACGTGCGGCTGCTCTTTCAAGGCGGCAACATCTTGTGGGTGGTGGGCTGCATTGTGCTCACCGGAACGCTGGGCAAGGCAGCCGCGGCCTATATAACGGGGCTGCTATTTAAGCTTCCGCTCAACACGGCACACATGATGTTCGGCCTCACGTCGGCTCATGCGGCAGGCGCCATAGCCATGGCTACGGTGGGACTGAGCCTGCAGCTGCCTTCCGGTCAACGGCTCTTCGACAACGAGGTGCTTAATGGCATCGTCATCATGATACTGGTTACGTGCATCATATCGTCGGTGGTGACGGAGAACACGGCCAAGCGCATCAGGCTGCAAGAAAAAGACGAGGATGAACCGGCTACCTTTCAGGGCGACGATGAGAAGATTGTGCTGCCTGTGAAATATCCCGAATATGCCGACAACCTGCTGTCACTGGCCATCATGATGCGCAACGCCAAGCTCAAGCGCGGCATCATCGCCCTGAACGTGGTATATGACGACTATCACGCGGCGGCCAACCAAGAGCGGGGCAAGGAGCTCCTGGAGCATCTGCAAGGTATTGCCGCAGCACACGACGTGCCCATGATAACGCAGGTTAGGCTGGCAACCAACATAGCCAATGGCATCAAACACGCCTTTAAAGAATATGCGGCTTCAGAGATTGTGATGGGTCTGCACTTCCACAACGACATCAGCCGCCGCTTCTGGGGCGAGTTTACGCAGAGCCTCTACAACGGGCTGCCGCGCCAAATCATCATCGCCCGCATCCTGCAACCGCTGAGCACCATACGCCGCATACAGGTGGCCGTGCCCTCAAGGGGCGAGTTTGAGCTGGGCTTCAGGCGGTGGGTGGAGCGTCTGGCACGCCTGGCGGGCAACCTGGAGTGCCGCATACAGTTTCACGGACGCAAAGACTCGCTGGCCCTCATCAACGAGTATATACAGAACAAGCACCCCAGCGTGCGCGCCGAATATGTGCTGATGGGGCACTGGAACGAGCTTCCCACACTGGCAACAGAGGTGAAAGACGACCACTTGTTTGTCATCGTAACCGCCAGAAAGGGCACCATATCCTACAAAACGGCCATGGAGAGGCTACCACAAGAGGTTACGCAGTTCTGTAAAGGCAAGTCTTTGATGATAATATTCCCCGACCAGTATGAGCAACCCATGGATCAGATGACCTTCGCACAGCCCCAACACACAGAGGAACGCTCGGCTTACGAGGCCGTGGGCGAATGGCTGAAGAAGCACAAACGACATTAGACATGATAGATATTAAAGGTATAACAAAGAGCTTCGGCTCGCTGCAGGTGCTCAAAGGCATAGACCTGCACATCAACAAAGGTGAGATAGTGAGCATCGTGGGGCCCTCCGGCGCCGGAAAGACCACGCTGCTGCAAATCATAGGTACGCTGGACAAGCCCGACAGCGGCACGGTGACGATAGACGGAACCGACACCGGGAGTCTGTCGGCAGGCAAGCTGAGCAGCTTCAGAAACCATAACATCGGCTTCGTGTTTCAGTTTCATCAGCTGCTACCGGAGTTTACAGCGCTCGAGAACATCATGATTCCGGGACTCATAGCCCACCGCAAGCAATCAGAACTGAAGGAGCAGGCCATGAAGCTGCTGCAGTTTATGGGCCTGGAAGGGCGTGCCGGGCATAAGCCCAACGAACTGTCGGGCGGCGAGAAGCAGCGCGTGGCCGTGGCAAGGGCCCTCATCAACAACCCCGCAGTGATACTGGCCGACGAGCCCAGCGGCTCGCTCGACACGAAGAACAAGATGGAACTGCACCAGCTCTTCTTCGACCTGCGCGACAAACTGGGCCAGACCTTTGTGATTGTGACGCACGATGAGGAGCTGGCCAAGCTCACCGACCGCATCATACACCTGAAAGATGGTATGATAGTGAGCGGTGACACCGAGATATAAAACATCATTCAACATCCCATAACAAATATCAATATGAAAATAAAATTAGGAGACTACAACACGCTGCGTGTGGTGAAGAAGGCCTACAAGCACACGGGCAAGGAGCTGGGACCCAAAGAAGAGTTTGGCATCTACCTCGACGGAGGCGACGACGGCGACATTCTCATGCCGGCCAAGTATGTGCCCGAGGGCACGGAAGTGGGCGACGAGGTGCGCGCCTTTGTCTATCTCGACCAGGAGGAACGCCCCATTGCCACTACCGAAGAACCGCTGTGCCGCGTGGGCGACTTTGCTTATCTGGAGTGTGCATGGGTTAACGAGTATGGTGCCTTCCTGTCATGGGGGCTCACCAAGGACATCTTCTGCCCCTTTCATGAGCAGAAAAAGAAGATGCAGATAGGCGAGAGCTACATCGTTTACGTATATATAGACGAAGAGAGCTACCGCATCGTGGCCTCGGCAAAGGTGGATAAGTTTCTCAGCCAGTCGGTTCCCGCCTACAGAAACGGCGACGAAGTAGACCTGCTGGTGTGGCAAAAAACCGACCTGGGCTTTAAGGTTATCGTGGATAATGCCTTTTCGGGGCTGATATACCAGAACCAAATATTCCAGTATGTGCACACGGGCGACCGCCTGAAAGGCTACATCGCACAGGTGAGACCCGACGGAAAGATAGACTGCACGCTGCAACCCACGGGGCAAAAACAGACACAAGACTTTGCCGAAACACTGCTCAGCTATCTCAAAGAGCACGGCGGAGTGTGCAACATGGGCGACAAGAGCGAGGCTGAAGACATCAAGCGCACCTTCCAGGTGAGCAAGAAGGTGTTTAAGCGCGCCATAGGCGACCTGTACAAGCGACGCCTCATCACCGTAGAACCCTTATGCATAAAACTTGTTTAGGCCATGCAGAACCAGTTTTCAAGAACACAGCTGCTGCTGGGAAAGCCCGCCATCGACACGCTCAACGGCTCACGGGTGGCCGTGTTCGGCGTGGGAGGCGTGGGCGGATATGCCGTTGAGGTGCTCGCCCGGTCGGGTGTGGGAGCCATAGACCTGATAGACGACGACCGCGTGTGCCTCACCAACGTGAACAGACAGATACTGGCCACCATCTCTACGGTGGGCAAACACAAGGTGGATGTGGCCGAGGCTCGCATCAAAGACATCAACCCGCGGTGCATAGTACGCAAATATCAGACCTTCTATCTGCCCGAACATGCCGACGAGTTCAGCTTTGCCGACTACGACTATGTGGTGGATTGCATCGACACCGTGACGGCCAAGCTAGACATCATACAGCGTTGCCACCGTCTGGGCGTGCCCATCATATCGTGTCTGGGCGCAGCTTACAAGCTAGACGCCACGCTCTTTGAGGTTACCGACCTCTATAAGACCAAGATGGACCCGCTGGCCAAGGTGCTGAGAAAGAAGCTTCGCAAGACCGACGTGAAGCACCTGAAGGTGGTATATAGTCCTGAAGAGCCCCTTGAGGTGATAGATCAGCCGGAGATAAGCTGCAGGTTTCACTGCATCTGCCCCAATAAAGACATGCGCAAGTGCACCGACCGCCACACCATACCGCCCAGCAACGCCTGGGTACCGGCCACGGCAGGCCTCATCTGTGGCGGCGAGGTGGTGAAAGACCTTATCAACAACGCCCACACCATGCGCATCTCGCCCGAAGAAGCGCCTAATAACATCTACGCGCAGAAGGCCCGCGAGCGTGCCGAAAAGATGCTTGCCGAGCACAAGAGGCTGAAGGAACAAGCAAGGCAGGCTGCCAAGGCGCAATAACAAGGCCTGAGGCAGCCATGCCCGGTATAAAGAAGAGGGGAAGACCTGCGGCACTCTATGGCCGCAAGCCTTCCCCTTTAAGGTATATTTAAGTTGCTATGTTCGTTAGAATTCAGCGTTTCTCGGCGTACGTGGGAACGGAATGACGTCGCGAATGTTCTGCATACCCGTCACGAAGAGTATGAGACGCTCGAAGCCCAGTCCGAATCCGGCGTGCGGACATGAGCCATACTTGCGCGTGTCGAGATACCAGCTGTAGTTGGCTTCGTCCATTCCGCGAGCCTTAATCTCGTCTACCAGCTTGTCATAATTCTCCTCACGCACCGAGCCACCGATGATTTCGCCTATGCGTGGGAACAATACGTCGGTGCCTTGCATAGTCTTTCCGTCATCGTTCTTCTTCATATAGAAGGCCTTGATGGCACTTGGATAGTCGGTCATGATAACCGGACGCTTGAAGTGTTGCTCCACTAAGAAGCGCTCATGCTCGCTGCTGAGGTCCATGCCCCACCCCGTTACGGGGAACTCAAACTTGTGTCCGGCCTTCACGGCATCCTCCAATATCTTGATGCCCTCGGTATATGGCAGGCGCACAAAGTCTTCTTTCACCACAGCTTCCAGCGTGCTGATGAGGTTCTTGTCTATCATCTTATTGAGGAAGTTGAGGTCGTCGCGGCAGTTGTCGAGTGCCCACTGCACGCAATACTTAATGAAGTCTTCCTCAAGATCCATCAGTCCTTCCTTGTCGAGGAACGCCACTTCAGGCTCAATCATCCAGAACTCGGCCAGATGGCGGGGCGTATTGCTGTTCTCAGCCCTGAAGGTAGGTCCGAAGGTGTATATGGCTCCGAGCGCCGTAGCGCCCAGCTCGCCCTCGAGCTGTCCCGACACGGTGAGGTTAGCCTCCTGTCCGAAGAAGTCTTTGTCATAGTCTACCTCTCCGCTCTTGGCCACCTTGTTAAGGTCGAGCGTGGTTACCTGAAACATTTCTCCGGCACCCTCGCAGTCGCTTGCCGTGATGAGCGGTGTGTTGAAATAGAAAAAGCCGTGCTCATGAAAATACTTATGAATGGCTATGGCCATGTTGTGGCGTATGCGGAACACGGCACCAAAGGTATTGGTGCGCAGGCGCAGGTGAGCATACTTGCGCATATACTCAAAGCTCTGGCCCTTTTTCTGCATGGGGTAGTCGGCCGGACATAGGCCGTATATCTCTATCTCACGGGCCTGAACCTCAACGTTCTGCCCTTTTCCCTGGCTCTTCACCAGTGTGCCCACAACCGATATGCAGGCTCCCGTAGTGATGCTCTTGAGCTGTTCGGCATCCATTGTGGCAGGGTCTACCACCACCTGAATGTTGTTGATGGTGGAGCCATCGTTAAGCGCAATGAAATCTACAGCCTTGCTGCTACGGTGCGAGCGCACCCAGCCCTTCACGTTGATGTCTTGGTCATACTGCGTGCTGGCGAGCGCGTCGATAACTTTTGTTCTTTTCATGCCTTATTTTTTTAGCGCAAGCCGTGGCGTTGCATAAGCCCCGCGGCCCTGAGGGCCACGCGCGAGGCTCACACGTCGTGCCACGACATGCCGTCATTAATGATACAAATGAGAGAGACGCTTATTCGAAGGCGCCCATGCGGAGCATCTCTACCTCCTTCTCGGTGAGGAAACGCCAGTCGCCACGGCGCAAGCCTTTCTTGGTCAGTCCGGCAAACTGCACCCTGTCGAGCTTCACCACGCGATAGCCGAGGCTCTCGAAGATGCGCCTCACGATGCGGTTTTTGCCGCTGTGTATCTCTATGCCCACCTGACTCTTGTCGGTGTCGTTGGCATAATCGATAGCGTCAGCGTGCACCTCGCCGTCTTCAAGCTCCACTCCTTCAGAAATTTTCTGTATGTCGAAGGCCGTAACGGGCTTGTCGAGGAACACGTGATAAACCTTCTTCTTGAGGAACTTGGGATGTGTGAGCTTGCTGGCCAGGTCGCCGTCGTTGGTGAGCAGCAGCACACCGGTGGTGTTGCGGTCTAGTCTGCCCACGGGATAGATGCGCTCCGGGCAGGCGTTCTTCACCAAGTCCATCACCGTTTTGCGCTGTTGCGGGTCGTCGCTTGTCGTCACGTAGTCCTTGGGCTTGTTGAGAAGCACGTACACCTTCTTCTCTATTGTGACGGGCTGGTCATGGAATTTCACCTCATCAGAGCGCAGAACCTTTGTTCCGAGCTCGGTAACCACCTTGCCGTTTACCGTCACCACGCCTGCCTGTATGTACTCATCGGCCTCGCGACGGCTGCAAACGCCGGCGTTGGCCAGGTACTTATTCAGGCGCAAGGGCTCGTTGGGATCTATATTTTCTTCCTTATACTCAATGCGTTTCTTCATGCTATACTTAGCGTTGGGGTCGTATCCCGGCGTGCGCTGCTGATAGCCACGCTGCTGATAGCCGCCCTGGCGCTGCTGGTAGCCACGCTGCTGATAGCCGCCCTGGCGTTGCTGATAGCCACCCTGACGCTGCTGATAGCCACCCTGGCGGGGCTGATAGCCACCCTGGCGGGGCTGATATCCACCCTGACGGGGCTGATAGCCGCCCTCTTCACCCTCCTGGCTGTTGTAGCGCGGACGATAGTTGGGGCGCTGCTGATAGCCACCCTGGCGCTGCTGATAGCCACCCTGGCTGTTGTAGCGCGGGCGATAGCTGTTCTGGCGGGGCTGATAACCACCCTCACCCTGCTCGCCATTCTGGTTGAAACGGGGCCGTGGAGCGCCCTGACGGGGCTGATAGCCACCCTGACTGTTGTAGCGCGGGCGATAAGAACCCGGGCGCTGCGTAGAGCTGCTCTTGAGCCCAGCACCGAATCCCTCCGGTCTGAAGCCACCTTCACTGCTGCCGCTGCTCACGCGCGAGCTGCTGTAAGCCCTTGTGGTGTGTATGCGTGGGCGCTGAGGGCGCTGTGGGCGGTCCTCACTGTGATAGCCATCCTGTTGTTTCTCGGGCGTAAAGCCTTCATGGTTAGTATCCTTCTGCTCTGCAGACAGACCTTCCTTGTTTTCTAATTCTTCTGACATAGTCATTACGTTTTGTTAATAAAAATAGCCTCACGGCTGTTTGCTGTTCTCTTAAGATAAATATTTACTTGTTAGATAATCCTACTTTGTATCTCATCACATGCCTGTATAGTTGTGGGGAGTGATAGCCATCAGCTCGGCCTTCACGTCCTCGCTCACATTCAGTGTCTTGATAAAGTCGTGTATGGTTTCCTCCGTCATCTTCTTGTTGGTGCGAGTCAGCGCCTTCAGAGCCTCATAGGGATGCGGGTAACCCTCGCGTCTGAGTATGGTCTGTATGGCCTCAGCCACCACGGCCCATGTGTTGTCGAGGTCGGCGTTTATCTTGTCTTGGTTGAGAATGAGCTTTCTCAGACCCTTCAGGGTGCTCTGTATGGCTATGATGCTGTGGCCCAAGGGCACGCCGATGTTGCGCAGCACGGTAGAGTCGGTAAGGTCTCTTTGCAACCTGCTCACCGGCAACTTCATGGCCAGAAACTGCAGATAGGCGTTGGCCAGGCCCATGTTGCCCTCGCTGTTCTCATAGTCTATGGGGTTCACCTTATGCGGCATGGCGCTTGAGCCCACCTCGCCGGCCTTGATTTTCTGCTTGAAATACTCCATGGAGATGTACATCCAGAAGTCGCGGTCGAGGTCTATGATGATGGTGTTGATGCGTCTCAAGGCGTCGAACACGGCAGCCAGGCAGTCGTAATTGCTTATCTGCGTGGTGTATTGCTCACGCTCCAGGCCCAGCTTCTCACTCACGAACTTGTCGCCAAAGGCTTTCCAGTCGTAAGAAGGATAGGCCACGTGATGGGCGTTGAAGTTTCCGGTGGCACCACCAAACTTTGCTGTGAGCTTGCAAGCCTTGAGCGACTTGAGCTGCTCGGTGAGCCGGTAGACGAACACCATGATTTCCTTGCCCAGACGGGTGGGTGAAGCGGGCTGTCCGTGCGTCTTGGCGAGCATCGGAACGTCTTTCCATTCCTCGGCATAAGCGGTGAGCTGGCTGATGAGCTCTTGCAACTGAGGATAATAAACATCGTGGAGTGCCTCCTTGAGTGACAGGGGCACGCTGGTGTTGTTGATGTCTTGTGAGGTAAGGCCAAAGTGTATAAACTCTTTGTAGGCCTCAAGCCCGCCTATCTTGTCAAACTCTTCCTTGATGAAATATTCCACGGCTTTCACGTCGTGGTTGGTTATCTTCTCTATGTCTTTCACCCTCTGAGCGTCTGCCTCGCTGAAGTTGCGGTAGATGTCGCGCAGCTTCTCGAAGAGGGCATGGTCGAACCCGGCCAGCTGGGGCAAGGGCAGCTCACACAGCGTGATGAAATATTCTATCTCAACCCGCACGCGATAGCGTATGAGCGCGTATTCTGAAAAATAAGCAGCAAGGCTTTCTGTTTTGCTTCTGTAACGGCCATCAATAGGTGAGATGGCGGTCAATGTGTCAAGAGTCATAGTTTAACCTTTATTATTCTGGTGCAAAATTAGCAATTATATTCTAAATGACGGCTGATTTAGTGTTATCTTTCACTAATATAAATTGATATATATCCTTTCTTCATGAAGTTATGTGCCGCGGCAACAAACCGCAACCGCGGTGGGCGTTGACGGATTCGAACCGCCGACCCTCTGCTTGTAAGGCAGATGCTCT
>SAMEA3663095__coassemble_1562_pt1 | contig 13457 bp, 10 predicted proteins | sample SAMEA3663095__metabat2_high_PE_003 | metagenome-assembled genome bin SAMEA3663095 (sample SAMEA3663095) | pig gut metagenome | biome: pig gut; feature: pig-associated habitat; material: faeces | place: France | collected 2012
CGGCTTTCTGCTCTTCTTGGCGTTGCTTGGCGGTCATGGGCTTGGCCTTCGGCGCGTCAGGCTGGTCGGCAGCCACGGTTGATATGGCCTTTTCTTTCATGCCGGCGGGCAGTGCCTTGTTTTGTGCCCACGTGCCCTGTGGCAGCAATAAGAGCCATGTTGTCATCAGTATGGCCGTCAGTCGCAGGCCGTAAGCCCTATTCAATCTTTCCATTCTTTATATGATGTGTTTATAAAAAGTTCGTTTTACCTTTCTGTGCGTTATCGCTCACAGCGTTGCAAAAGTAATATAAATAATGTTTTTGCGGTAGGGCAGACACACATTATTAATATTTTTTATATACTGGGCTACCCTCGCCCTTGCCTTATCTTATGTAGTCTTTCACCGTCATGTCATAATACAGTGCCTCGAGTTCTTGCAGTGAGAGCCTCTCCAGGCTGTGCTCAAGTACGCGGATGAGCTCCTCGCGCCTGTTGTCGTCGCTCAAATGTCCAAAATCTACCATCTTCTTGCCTTTCCTTCTGATTGTTTTTGCAAAAGTACAAAATAATATATAGGTCAGCAAAAGATGATGGTTGTTTTTTTGGCACGGTGTTTGCTAAAAGCAGGATGAACAAAAGAAATATTCAAAAAGCTAAAGATATGAAGAAAGGAAACATTGGAGTAACGACAGAAAACATATTCCCTGTCATTAAAAAGTTTTTGTATTCTGACCATGAAATCTTCCTGCGTGAGATGGTTTCCAATGCCGTCGACGCTACGCAAAAGCTCAAGACGCTTGCTGAACAAGGCGACTTTAAGGGCGACTTGGGCGACCTCACCGTGCATGTGAAGCTGGATGAGAAGGCCGGAACGCTCACCATCAGCGACCGTGGCATAGGCATGACGGCCGAAGAGATAGACAAATACATCAACCAGATAGCCTTTTCGGGCGTCAACGACTTCCTCACGAAGTATAAGGACAATGCCAATGCCATCATAGGCCACTTCGGTCTGGGCTTCTACTCAGCCTTCATGGTGAGCAAGAAGGTGGAGATTGTAACCAAGAGCTATCGCGACGGAGCCAAGGCTGTGAAGTGGTCGTGCGACGGAACGCCCGAATTCAGCATCGACGATGCTGAGAAGGCCGACAGAGGGTCGGACATTATACTGTATATAGCCGACGATTGCAAGGAGTTCTTGCAGAAAGCAAAGATTGAGGCTCTGCTCAACAAGTACTGCAAGTTTATGCCCGTGCCCATAGCCTTCGGCAAGAAGACTGAGTGGAAAGACGGCAAGCAGGTGGATACGGCCGAATACAACATCATCAACAACGTTGAGCCGCTCTGGACCAAGCAGCCGTCTACCATTAAGGATGAGGACTATAAGAAGTTCTATCACACCCTCTTCCCGATGAACGACGACCCCTTGTTCTGGATACACCTCAACGTAGACTATCCGTTCAACCTCACCGGCATTCTATACTTCCCGCGCATCAAGTCTAACCTCGACTTGCAGCGCAACAAGATACAGCTCTATTGCAACCAGGTGTTCGTGACCGACCAGGTGGAAGGCATCGTTCCGGAGTTCCTCACCCTGCTGCACGGCGTGATAGACTCGCCCGACATACCGCTGAACGTGAGCCGCAGCTATCTGCAAAGCGACGCCAACGTGAAGAAAATATCCACCTACATCACCAAGAAGGTGGCTGACAGGTTGCAGGCTATCTTCAAGGAGAACCGCAAAGAGTATGAAGAGAAGTGGGACGACCTGAAGCTCTTCATCAACTACGGCATGCTCTCAGAGCCCGAAACGTTCTACGACAGGGCTAAGGACTTTGCCTTGATGAAGGACACCGACGGCAAGTACTTCACCTTCGACGACTATAAGACGCTCATCAAGGACAACCAGACCGACAAGCAGGGCAACCTGATATACCTCTATGCCACCAACAAAGACGAGCAATACTCTTACATAGAGGCTGCCAAGAACAAGGGCTACAGCGTGTTGCTGCTCGACGGACAGCTGGATGTGCCCATGGTGTCGCTTCTGGAGCAGAAGTTTGAGAAGAGCCACTTTGTGAGAGTAGACTCAGACATCATAGACCGCCTCATCATCAAGGACGACGCGCCCAAGAACGAGTTGGCACAAGACGACCGTGACAATTTGTCAGAGGCCTTCAAGAGTCAGCTTCCCAAGATAGACAAGGCCGAGTTCATGGTTGAGGTGCAGGCTCTGGGCGAGCAGGCACAGCCTGTTGTCATCACGCAAAACGAGTATATGCGCCGTATGAAGGACATGAGCCACTTCCAGCAGGGCATGTCGTTCTACGCCCAGATGCCCGACAGCTATCAGCTGGTGCTCAACAGCGACCACCCCTTGATAAAGCGGGTGCTCGACGATGAGAACAAGGGCGTGGCCGAACAGCTCAAGCCTGTGCTGAGCGAGCTGAAAGGACAGCAGGCTCGCCTTGCCGCTCTGCATCAGTCGCAAAGCAAGAAGAAGGCTGAAGAGATTACACAAGAGGAGAAAGACGACCTGCAGAACACCGAGAAGGCCGTGAACGAGCAGCGTGACAAGCGCAACCAGATAATCAGCAACTATGCCAAAGGCAACGAAATTGTGCATCAGCTCATCGACCTGGCATTGCTGCAGAACGGTATGCTCAAGGGTGCGGCGCTCGACAAGTTCCTCAAACGCTCGGTTGATTTGATTAAGTAATCAGACCTTTGCAGATGTTTCTATCTGCGATGTATAGATAATGGCGGTCCGTGTGGCCGCCATTTTTCATGTTCTTACCGTATGATGTCCCCCTGCAAAGGGCTTCTTGGCATTAGCTTGCCGATGCTTATGGAGATCGTTGCGCATGTTCATGAAGCGATAAATGACATCATGCAGGATAGAAAGAGATACGCCATTTTGCGAAAAGGATGGTTTTGCCTCGCCATATTGCTTGTTTTGTCTGCCTAAAGCATCTATTTTGCAAGGTAAAAAGGCCGTTCCGGCATTCGCGTTCCTGGCCCACTCACCCACACTGCGGATGAAAATTCTAATACCCAAGAGCAAGTATGACAGTTAAAAATAGGATGCCATTCTTGGAGGGTTCGGCTTTTAACACTAACTTTGTATGCACATTCACGTTCGGCACGCCTGCCCATCAGGGCATGGGGCTGCCACAATGAGCATCAGGATGAGGTTTAGGCACATCACACATAACACTTTCATGATTCTGACACCTTTGCCATGAAGACGATAGACCTCAAGGCGTTTGCCGGGCAGCGTTATGTGAAGGTGAAGTTTGCAGTCAGCTATGCCGAAGCAGGCTCGTGCTTCATTGACGACGTTCGCCTTACTGAGGCCGGCGCATCAGGCATAGAAGCCAAAGAGGGCTCATCAGCCGGCGGGCTGAAGGCTTACACGCCGGATGGTGTGCCAGTGAGCCTGGGCAATGACGGACTGCGAGGTCTGCCCAAGGGATTATATATAATAAGGTATAAGGATGCTGGCGGTGTGCAAAGGGCACAGAAGCTGGTGGTGAGATGATATGCGGCGCCTGTGAGGGGCGCATAGCGAAATGACAAACAATGATAAAGGCAGGGCCGGGTGGCTCTGCCTTTACTCTGATAAAGCGAAAGATAAGAAAACTTATCCATCGTTATGTCAATTTTTTATTTCATTATCATTTTCTGTACACTACCGTCAGAATATTTCACGATGAGCAGTCCCTTACTGTTGGGAGCCACCTCACGTCCTGCGACATCGTATCTGGCCACCTCTTTTTTTTCTATGGGCTGGCTTGCGGTGTGGCTGATGCCATCCGTTTGCGTAACGGGCGAATAATAGTAAGAATATATAGTTTGTTGTACGCCGCTGTCGCCGGGCATGTTGATGTTGTTGTTTACCTTGCCTACACATTCGTCCGTCTTATATTTATAGTACAACTCGTTGATGTTGCTGATGGGCCACAAGATGAGATTAGCCACGGGCACGGTGTAGTCGAGGGTGAACTGGTAGCCTTGTGCGTATCTGAATTCTCCGCCCACGTATGAATATAAATGAGCTCCCACGAGGTTGAAGAGCCCCGTTCCGTCGTTCTCCCATGACAGGATGTATTTGTCGTAATCCACCCATGTAGAGTCTTTCAGCGTAGCCCTCTGGTGAATGGTCATGTATCTGTTGCCGTTCTCGTCGAAATAGTTCGTTTCCTTAGTCTGTCTGTAGCGTGTATTGGCGCTGTCGTTGGTGAATAAGTAATACACTGCGCCGTAGTAGCAGTTGTTGGTATCGTCTATGTCGCGCACTATCTCATCCGTGCTGCGCAGGGGGAGACCCTTTCCTACGTACTGTCTGTTGAGATAATAGCATTCGGCGCCGTAACTGTTGGTGACGATGGTGCGGTGATTGTAAAGCTCAAACTCGTCGGAGGTGATCTTGTAGTACACTTTCTCCTCGTTTTTCAGCCGTCCGTTGTCCATCTCGGTATAGTCGCGTGTGCGCTTGAAATTGGGCTTATATTCGGTATCTCTCGTACGAGAGTAAGCCCATTCAAGGGTGTTGCGCCCTTTGTCGTCGTATACATATTCGCTTAATGCGTTGTTCTTCACCCATGAGTTATCGCCCCATGTGTCGCCACCCAGCCAGTCTTGGTGCTCGCGGTTCCAAAAGGTGCGCTCGTATTTTATGTTCTGTCCCTTGTCGTCGTAGGTGTAATACTCTCTGTAGTAGTTAGACCACTTGCCGTTTTCCCAATAGAAGGTCTCTATCCAGTCGTCTTGTCCGTCAGAACGATAATAATATTTGTGTCCGTAGCTGGTGTTGTCGCCCACCCAGTCGGCCGAGTCGTTGTCCCAGGTGTAGGTGTAGTCGCTGGTAAACTTACCGTCTTCGTTGTATGTCGCTGTGACTTTCCGGCTGCCTATCCATGTTGCTCCGTTGTCAGATGAAGAGTAGTAAGCCTCCAGAATTGTGTTGCCGTAGTCGTCGTAGGCATATTCAGCCTTCTCCGTGAGCGTCCATTGGCCGTCGGCCAGTGTGCTGTATAGCTTTGTGGTGTAGGGCTGGTTGTCGCTGGTGTAGATGTACTGATACTTGAAACCGTTAGCCGAGTCAGTGAGCGACACGGCCTCTATGAGTCGGTTTTTGCTGTCGAAGGTGTATCGGTATTGTCCTGCATCTATCCATTTTTTGCCGGTGATATCGTCTGGCACATAGTTGTAACAGACACTTGGCAGCCCTGCCGCATTGTAGACGAAGGCCTGTTTAGCCACGGGGTCGGTCTTGTCACCATTGTAGGTCACCAGGCTGTCGAGCTTTTGCTTGTCTTGCCCGAGCTTTCCGGGTGCCATTCTCTTGGCCACTTCTTGCAAGCTGAGGAACTGCTTATACTGACTGACCTTCTGCGCATTGGCCGGAATGCCGAGCAACTGCTCCTTGTGCTCAGTGAGCTCAAAGCTGCGGGGCGTGTGAACACGCTTATGTATGCGCGACTCGAGCACCTGGCTCACCCTTGTTGAATCATTGTTTTGCGCCATGGCGGGCATGATGAGGCTCATGCCTAATAAGATAAATAGTTTTCTCATTTAATGTTTCTTTTAGAGTTAATAATGGTGTGTCTGTTCTCGTTTGATACGTTGGCGGAGCTCTACGCGCCACTAACGATTTTCGAAGTGCAAAGAAACGAAAAGGTGTGTAAATGAGAAAATTATCATATTATCAAATTTTCAAATTGCAAAATTGCATGATCTGATGCCCTTCTGCTACCTTACTGTAAGTCTTCGAGCGACTTACGGTAAGCAGATGGGGATATTCCTGTGGTCTCTTTAAACAATTTGTAGAAGGTAGACACCGAGCTGAAGCCCAGATCGGAACTGAGCTTTTTGAGTGGATAGCCTATCTGCGACTTGTCGCTCAGTATGGCTATGGCCTTGTTGATGCGGTAGCTGTTGACAAACTGGGCATAGTTCATATTGGCCTTTTCCTTGATGATCTTGCTGAAGTAGGTGTGGTTGGTTCCGAGACGCTCTATGAGCGTTTCGCGAGTGAGTTGCGGTTGGGTGTAGAGCTGCTCATCCTCCATGAGCCGGCACAGCTTGTCGAAGATTTGTTGCGACTTGTCTTCGGCTATCTTCTGTGCAGTGCGCTTGTCTTCTGACAACATCCTGATGCGCTCGTGCAACTCCTTTTCTTTTTGCAAAGCCTGTCGGTTCTGCCTCACTATGTTCTTGTAGAGCTCGCTGCGGCGTTTTAGATTGCGTATGCTGATGAAGAGGATGTAGGCCAGGAGCGCCACCGAGATTCCGAGCACTGTTATGATGACAGTTCGGCTGCGCAACTGCTTCTGACTGAATTCTATCTGTCGGGCTTGCTCAATGACGTTGAACGAGAGGTCGCGCTCGCGCTTCAGATGCTCGCGGTCGCTGGCATTTGCCGAGTCGGCCAGGTTCTTGGCGTGCGTCATATATTTGAGAGCTTGCTCCGTATTGCCCATAGACTTAAAGTTGAGGGCCATGAGCTGATATATCTGAGCCTTCACCATGCCCAGCGACTCGCTGTTGCTGAGCTCCTTGACAAGCCAGTCATTAGACTCGCTGTAGTTGCCCTGTGCATGGCAGATGTTGGCCTTTACGTTATAGGCATTGGCTAATACAATGAGGTTGACGCTTTTTCCGGCCTGCCTGATGGCCTGATTGGCATAGGCGTCGGCCTCCTTCCACTTGCCCTGATGAAAGTATATTTCGGCCATGTTTGCATAGGTCATGGCCTCATCTTTGTAACCCTGCTGCCTGCTGATGGCCAGTGCGCGTCGGCAGTACCACTGTGCGCTGTCGTATTGCCCTTTCAAGCTGAACATTTCGCTGAGGTGCTGGGCGCCCACGAACTCTATATGGGCGTTGTGCTCCCTGAGGCCCAGGTTGTAGCATTTGCGCACATAGTTGATGAGCGACGTGTCTTGCTGCGTCTCGGCGATGGAGCACATGTTGCCGTAGATGCTGTCCTCAAGCTTCACATATTTGCTTTTCTGCGCGTGCTTGAGGCTCTCCATGAAATACCATTGGGCCAAATAGAGGTTGGCATTGACCATGGCCTCGTGTATGCCTATGGAGTTGAGTGCCAGAGCCATGAGGGTGTCATTGTTCATCTCGCCGGCCATGTTGCGCGACAGGGTGAGCTGGCTGATGGCTTCTTTGTGGTTTCCGGTGTAGAGGGCAGCCACACCAGTGTAGAAGTGGGCGTAGGCCTGGTCGTATTTGTTGCCTGAGCGGTTGGCCTCGTTCAGGTATTCGGCAGCCTGCTGTTTGAGCTTCTCGTAGTCGAATCTGTCGAGCAGCTCATAGCAAGTGAGTCGCCTCACCTCATCGTGGTGTGGGGGGGTGCATGAACCCCATAGGGCGAGAGTGGTTATTACCAGTAGAACTGCTTTCTTCATCATTTATGATATTATCAAACCCATGTTATGTCTTTTTGCGATAATGCCTGCTTGCGCACCCGAAAATGGCCGTTTGGCATGCCCGCGGCCCCTTTGGCGCTTGTTATGGAGCATCAGTTGAGCTGCGCGGGCACACTGGCATGGCTTGTCGCCGTGCGAGCCTCTCTATCTAACCAGCACCTTCTTGGTGACGATGAGGTTGTTGTCGAGCTGCATGTTGACCAGATAGATGCCCGGAGCCCAGCCTCTTGTGCTGATGGCTGTTGTGCCCACCGACTCGGCTTTGCGCATGCCTTGCAGGTCGTATACCGTTACATAATAAATCTTGCAGCCTGCTGTTTGGAAGCTGATGGTGCCATTGGCGGCCACGGGCTCAGCCTGATAGTCGGGCACGCTAATCCAGTTGATGCCCGAAGGCAGCTGACCTTGCGTAACGCCTTGGTAGAACATAGACACGGGTATGTCGCCCTGCTTGCCGGCAAACTGAGCCTCGGGCACGGAGATGCGCACCGTGTGCTGGCCTGCGCCGAAGGCTCCGAGCGAGATGATGCGGTTGTCTATCACGTCACCGGGGCACCAGTTGCTGAAGCTCTGCCACACTGCGTCGGTCCTGGGCACATAGCCATAGATGCCGTTGAGCTGCGTGTTATACTTGCGGAAGGGCTCGCACGTGGTGCGGCCGGGCCTGTAGACAAGCATGAGCGAGTCGTCTATGTAGACGTAATGCCATCTGCGGTTATACTCCTCGCCTCCGCTGTTGGCTCCGTGATTGGATGTGATGAGCACCAGTTGGGCGTCGCTAGCGTTGTTCTTCACCGTGAAGTGCCATGTTTTCACTGTTTTGCCTATGGTGTCGGTGCATGCGGCGTTATAGTTGTTGAGGTTACCGCCTGTATATTCGGGCCTCTTCATGTGTATGGGCACCAGCTCGTCGTGGTCGGCATAGTCGTCGTGGCGGCCCCAGGTAATGAGTTTGAGTGTTCCTTTAAACACGTCGCTGCGTCCGGCGCAGCCTGCTATTTGCTGGTTGGCGGCATAAGGCACGCCGAAAAGCTCAAACTCAACCCATATATCATGGTCGGCCAGAATCTTCTGGTCGCGCAGAATATTGGCCACATAGTCTATGTGATAGCTGTAAGGCACCACATCGGGCTTCTTGTTCTTGTCCATGAAAGGTGTGATGAAGCGTCCTATCTCAATGCGCTGCACCGAGTCGGGTATGTAAGTGGTGTCGCCCTTGGGCACAAAAGCCAGGTTGATGTTGCCAATGCGGTCGTAGTTGTCGCAGCAGGCTTGCACAAACACGTTCATGCGCAGCGAGTCGCCTATGAGGGCAAGCTGTTCGGGCTTGAGCTTCACGGCATAGAGCGAGGTGCTGTGACGCAATATGCCGTCGCTCACCAGGCTGTCGGGGTTTTTCTGAAAAAGGTAGCCATCGTAGAAGGTGGCACCGTTGAAGAGCGTCAGCGTGTCGGGACGCTCGTCGGCCGAGGCCGTTGTTCCTGAAAACAGTGTCATGAAGGCCATGACAAATAGTAAGTAAATGTTTCTTTTTATCATAAAAATCAGATTAAAAAAATATTTTGATTGCAAAGTTACAGAAAATAGTTTTAAAATCTTATTCAGGCAAATGATTTTTTAAGAATAACCCCTCTGCAAGCTCTTTATGCCGGGCCTGTCGGGTGTGGTTACGTAAAAAGGGCGGTGAAGCCACGTTTTGGCGCAGCCTCACCGCCCTCTTATCTGTGCGGCAGCAACTTATTTGTGCTGGTTCTTTATCTTTTCAACGTAAGCATCTATCACCGCAATGGCCGTGATGTTGACCACTTCGCGCACGGAGCACTCGAAGTCGGTGAAGTGGATGGGCTTGTTCAGACCCATCTGTATAGGACCTATGATTTCGGCATCGGGGTTCATGGCCTGCAAGAGCTTGTAACTGCCGTTGGCGCTAGACAGGTTGGGGAACACCAGCGTGTTGACCTTCTTGCCCCGTAGCTTGGTGAAGGGATACTTGTCGTCGCGCAGCTCGTTATTCAGGGCAAAGTTAACCTGCATCTCGCCGTCTATGGCCAGGTCGGGATATTGCTTTTGTAAGGCCTCTACAGCCTGGCTCACCTGCAGCGGACTGCCCTGCTTGTCGGTTCCGAAGTTAGAATAACTTATCATGGCAATGACGGGCTCTTCGTTGAAGAACCTCACGCTGTGGGCCGAAAGCTTGGCAATATCCATCAGCGCGTCGTGGTCGGGATGGCGGTTTACGAGCGTGTCGGCCACATAGTAAACGCCGTTCTTGGTGTTGAGGATGTGCATGGTGGCGAAGTGATTGTACTCCGGACGCACGCCGATGACCTCTCTGGCACACTTGAAAGTGTTGGAATATTTGGTGTAAAGGCCTGTGATGAACGCGTCGGCATCGCCGTTCTCCACCATCGACATGCCGAAGTAGTTGCGCTCGTACATCTTGTCGTAAGCCTCTTCAAAGGTATATCCCATGCGGGCACGCTTCTCTGCCAGGTGCTTGGCAAATCTTGCGCGCCGTCCTTGCTCCTTGTCTGCGCGCATGTCTATGATTTCTATGCCCGTGAGGTCGAGCTTCAGGCGTGCCGCCAGTCGGTTCAGACGGTCGGGGTTGCCCAGCAGTATAGGCTCACAGATGCCCTCTTGCTTGGCCTGCACGGCCGCTTTCATCATGGTTTGGTGGCCACCCTCGGCAAAGACCACGCGCTGCGGGTGCTGTGCCGCCGTGGCATGCAGGGTTCGGGTGAGCTTGGTTTCCTGGCCGAGCAGCTGGCGCAGGTGCTCCTTATAGGCATTCCAGTCGGTGATGTTGTGCCGGGCTACGCCGCTCTCCATGGCAGCTTTGGCCACGGCGGCGCTCACGTCGGTGATGAGGCGCGGGTCTACGGGCTTCGGAATGAAATATTTGGGCCCGAAGGTAAGGTCGTTTACATGATACACCTCGTTCACCACGTCGGGCACGGGCTGCTTGGCCAGGTTGGCAATGGCACGCACGGCGGCCAGCTTCATCTCTTCGTTGATGGCCTTGGCATGAGTGTCGAGCGCTCCGCGGAAGATGTAAGGGAAGCCTATGACATTGTTTATCTGGTTGGGATAGTCGCTGCGGCCGGTAGACATGAGCACGTCGGGGCGGGCTGCCATGGCATCTTCGTAAGATATTTCGGGCACCGGATTGGCCAGGGCGAACACGATGGGGTTCTTGGCCATGGAGCGTATCATGTCTTGCGAGAGCACGTTGCCCTTTGAGAGGCCCACGAAGACGTCGGCACCCTTGATGGCCTCCTCCAGCGAGTGCACGTCGCGGCGGTCGGTGGCAAAGAGCTTCTTCTGCGGAGTGAGGTTGGTGCGGTCGGAGGTGATGACGCCCTTAGAGTCGAGCATCACGATATTCTCCTTGCGTGCGTCCAGAGCCACATACAGTTTGGTGCAGCTTATGGCGGCCGCGCCGGCACCGTTCACCACGATATGCACCTTGGCAATGTCCTTACCGGCCACTTCCAGGGCGTTGAGCAGTCCGGCAGCCGAGATGATGGCCGTGCCGTGCTGGTCGTCGTGCATCACCGGGATGTCGAGGGTGCGCTTGAGCCTCTCCTCAATGGCAAAGCATTCGGGCGCCTTGATGTCCTCAAGGTTGATGCCGCCAAAGGTGGGCGCTATCTTCTCTACGGCCTCGCAAAACTTGTCGGGGTCTTTCTCGTTCAGCTCTATGTCGAAGACGTCTATGCCTCCATATATCTTGAAGAGCAGCCCCTTGCCCTCCATGACGGGCTTGCCGCTCATTGCGCCTATGTCGCCGAGGCCCAGCACAGCCGTGCCGTTGCTGATAACAGCCACCAGGTTGCCCTTGTTGGTGTACTTGTAAACATCCTCCGGGTGAGCCTGAATCTCCAGACAAGGATAAGCAACGCCCGGCGAGTAAGCCAAGCTAAGGTCGGTCTGGGTGTGGTAAGGCTTTGTAGGCATTACCTCTATCTTGCCCGGCCTGCCGCTCTCGTGATATTTCAGGGCGGCCTCTTTCGTTATTTTTACCATAATAATAATGTTTAGTAAATTTATTCTGTCTTGTTCATTGCACGAAAAATGCCTTCGTGTGCACAAAGTTAGTGAAATGCAGCGTAATAGCAAAACAATTATCAAAAAAACTCAATAACAATTTTACGTTTTCGGAAGAATTGCTTAATTTCGCAGCCAAGGTAATAAAGATATGCAGCGACAAACAGTTTCAACACCATACAGACAGGAGCTCAGGACGCGTGTGCTGCAAGAGGCCACGCGACAGTTTCACCAAAAAGGCATCAGGGCGGTGAAGATGGACGACATCGCCGTGGCCCTGGCCATATCCAAGCGTACCCTTTACGAGCTGTTCGGCAATAAGGAAGACTTGGCCCTGGCCGTCATCACCCAGCATCATGAGGAGATGAACCGCCTGATGTCTGATTTCGCCAGCTCCAACCGCAGCGTGATAGACATTCTGGTGTTCTTCTTCAGAATGAATATGGACCGTGACCACGACATCAATCCTCTCTTCTTCGAGGACATGAACAAATATCCCAAGCTGGTGAAATACTTCAAGGAGCTGCGCGAAGAGCGCAACCGGGAGGCGAAACTCTTCATGCAGACGGGCGTGGAGCAGGGCTATTTCAGAAAAGAATTCAACTACGACCTGGTCGTCAGGATGGGCGAGGCCATAGAACAATACTTCTCACGCACGCACATCCACCACCTCTACGGCCACAAGGAGGTGTTTGCCACCGTGGCCGCAGTGCTCTTCAGAGGAATATGCACGCAGAAAGGACTAGACACCCTTGAACAGCACATCAAACAGTATAGTTGACATGCCATTGCAATAAAAAATGACATAAAAAGCGAAAAAAAACAAGAAAAGTTTGCAGATACAAAAAAAAGGCATTACCTTTGCACCGCATTTGGAAACAATGCCTGGTTCATTCGGAAACGAAGTCCCATGGAAGGATGGGTGAGTGGCTGAAACCAGCAGTTTGCTAAACTGCCGTGCGCAATTACGCGTACCGGGGGTTCGAATCCCCCTCCTTCCGCTTGGCAAGCCAAATGCACGCGCTAACTGGTCGGTTCATCTAACGGTTAGGATACAAGATTCTCAATCTTGGCATATGAGTTCGATTCTCATACCGACTACAAAGAGACGCTAATAAAGAGGGTAAGCTGTTCATGGCTTACCTTTTTTTTGTATATATGCCTTGAAGCCGGAGCGTTTGGTGATACCAACGAGCCGGAGTATGCTTCTGAAAGTAATGAGATGACGGGGAGCAACCCTTGCTTGAGGGGGCACCTTCACGCTATTTTGCCTTCCTCAAGAAGAGGCTTTGCGTGCCTTGTGCCGGCATTACAACCTACGAAAAAAACGTCGTACAACATAACCACATCCTTGTTCACGCTGCTGTGTGGGCCCCGAGACGGCGACCGTCCTACGCCCAACATAATAATTACATTCTAAATGTAGGGACGTACCTTGGTGCGTCCGCAATAGGAGGGGCGCTGCACCGGTGCCCAGTTTTAAAGGGCTCAAGGGTGGTTGGCGTATTCTACGGCCAGCCTCCTATGCCCAACATAATAATTACACCCAAAATGTAGGGACGTACGTTCGTGCGTCCGCAAGCGAAGAGCAATCAATGAGGTGCCCATTTTCAAAGGGCACATGGGTGGTTGGCGTATTCAAGCCCCATCGCAATCAAACCGTAGTCGAACGTCCTATCCGCACTCAACCGTAGATCCACATCAGTTGTAGTGGCCGCGCCTTGTGCCGGCCTCGCACAAGTCATCCCACCAGCCTGTATGGACGCTCGAACAAAGCGTCCCTATAGTTAGGATGTTACCCCAACACAACCAAATCGTTTAATGGTACAACATACTATCTCCCGACACAATCAAATCGCACTCAGCCCGTAGGGACGCTCGTTCGAGCGTCCGCAAGCGAAGAGCAAGCTAATGATTATCAATATGTTATGTTAATAAAACGTGCGCCAAAGACCGCATACGGTTGAGTGTTTCGTTGGT
>SAMEA3663095__coassemble_1591_pt1 | contig 13147 bp, 5 predicted proteins | sample SAMEA3663095__metabat2_high_PE_003 | metagenome-assembled genome bin SAMEA3663095 (sample SAMEA3663095) | pig gut metagenome | biome: pig gut; feature: pig-associated habitat; material: faeces | place: France | collected 2012
TCTGTTTTAGTTACTCCTACCCGGAAATCTATTAGGTTTTATAGAGGAAAGATAGATATTATTTTTTTTAATTACAAGAACATTATCCTTTTTCTTTTAAAAATTAACATTTGGAGGATGTAAAGCGCCCAATATCCAAAGCTCCATGTGGTGATTATGAAGTTCTGTTGCAGGATATCAGCTTTATGAGAGTCGGCCATGACACCCCCAAAAAAGAAACCGATGTATAACGATGTTGCCATAGATAGGTCATGCGCAAAACGTTCTGAAGGGACATTTATATATCATTGACTATCAACAACATACAACCAGCATTTTAAAAAGGCCTGTTTGGGCTTGCAAAAAGGGCATTATTGGCTGGTAAAAAGGCCGGTTTCAGACAGCTGAAACGGCATTTTGCGAAAGCCATTCTATAGGGACACCTCTGGAAGGCAGTCTGACACACCCAGACAGAAAAGGGGGAGCGTGAACAGAAACCCGTCACACTCCCCCAAAGATACCCATTGAAGAAAACCTACTTAATAATTGTCTTTTTTCCGTTAATGATATATATGCCTTTGGGCAACGATGATATAGTCGCGCCCTTCAGGCTAATCCGCTGTCCGGTAAGGGTGTAGATGCCATCTGCCGCGGACGATGTGGCAGACCGTAGCGTGCTGATGCCCGTGGGCACGATGACCAGAAGGTGGGCCGGGAAGTAGCTGAACTCATAGTTAAGGCTCTCTGCTCCGCTCACACGGATGTTGTAGACACCGGGCGTGGTGAACACGTCCAAGGGATGGCCTAAGCTGTCAGTCACCTCAAACACAGGCTGCGTGGTGAGCTCCACGGTGGTTTCGCCATTGCGCAGACTGTCTATTGCATACAGACCATGAAGGGCCTGCCCCGCCTCTATGGTATCGTCCAGCGCCCTGAGATTGGCCATGGCCTTCATAATGGTGAGTGTGCCGTCTTCAAAGTCTACCGACTCATCGGTGATGGTGCCTTTCTCTGCATGAATAACATAGTCGCCTGCGGGTGACAGGACCGTGGCTTCACATGAAAGAATGGGCTTGCCGTCTACATAATCGCCATAGATGCGGTAGCCGAAGCGCGGATTCTCGTCACCATAAGTCTTCAGGGCATTACGCACCCTGATGGTGGTTCCAAACTCAGAAATGTTCTGCGAAAGCTCTTTCCAGTTGGCGCTACGCTTATAGAGTTCGCTCATGCCGGAACGAACATATAGGGTCACGTTGCCCGCATTGATGCCGCTGAACACCTTAACGCCCGTTCGGGGCACGCGCTTGCCCATGACCTTGATGGACGACAGACCACTGGCAGAAGCAAAGGCATAACTGCCCACACTGTCAAGAGACAATGGCAGCGTTACGTTCTTCACTCCGCGCATAGCCGAAAAAGCATAGGGGCGCACCACACGGGTGCCTGATGCAAGCATCAGCGAGGACGCCGCATGGGGCAAGACGGCCACCACCTCTGTGGTATCGCTATTATATAAGATGTTATCTTTCAGGGCATAATACTTCTTCAACGAAGCCGGGAGGGCGATAGAGTCAAGTGCTGACATACCAGACAATGCTCCCAGACCCAGAGAGTCTATGCGCTCAGGAAGCAAAAGGGTGCGCAGAGAAGATGAACCGTAGAAAGCACGTTCGGGGAAGGTGCCATTCTGGGTATTCAGACGGCGTGTACCCTCTATTAAGTAGTCTTCTCCACCACTCACGATGCCCGCCTCCGAGAGGTCGAGGGTACGCAGCTTGGAGCGTGAGGTTACACCGGCCGAATCAAGTCCGGCCAATGAGCGCAGGTATTTCACATCGGTTGAGTTGATGGCTCCCCGCACCTTGAGGGTTGTGATGCGCGATGCAATAGAGTCAGCAACAAGCTGCCGGAGCTCACCGGGCTGAGATACGTTCAGCGTGTCGCTCACATCAGCCACCTTGTCGCTCTCTATGCCTATCACCATGTCTTGATCTGAGGAGAAGGAATAGGTTTCCGGATTGAGGAGGGCAATGTCATAATAGCCCTCATCCGAGCCTTCCCAGCCCCAGTTCACCCACACGCGGCCTTGCGTATCATAGCCACAGAGCACAAACTCATGGCCTCCGTTGTAGTTGTCTACGCCTCCGTAGAGCACGGGGCGGTCGTTGCTCATCTCGTTATATATCATCTCCATCCACTGCCTCTCGCTGAAATTGGAGCGTTCGCAATAAGTAGCCGTTTCAGGATAGCCGAAGTTGCGCACCAGTCCGTCGCGTGCACTGTAGGTATAAGTGCCCGACCCGTCGGTGGCATACTGCATATCAGAGGCCACACCACAGTCAAGCATGAGCTTAGCCACGGCATTGCCTTGCTCTGGCGTGTAGTTTCCCGAATAGTCATCCAGCATATTGGCCCAGTCGTAGGTGCTCTGCGAGAAGTCTACACTGACCGTTGTGTGCGACCTGTCAGCCTGTAACACACTCACCGAGTGGGTGCCCTGCCCATGCTCGGGCCATTTATGATAATACAGTATCTGAGCCATGGCTGTAGCAACACATCCTGTCACACACCGACCGGTTCCTCCGTATCCTTGCCAGCTGCCTGTTCCGGATGCTGTTCCTATCGGACAGAGGTTGTTATAGGGAGCTTCCTGCCCCCAGTGGCAGGTTATCATAGGCGCTACCGACGCCTTGTATCGAGAGGCATCTGGCGCTGTCGTGGTGCGTTTACGTCCGCTTTGCACGATGGCATTAACCGCCTTCTCCGCCGTTTGCAGATACCACTGAAAAGAGGGGTTGTCTTTCTGCGAGAAAGAGGCCTGTGAATAGCCCAGCACTTCGGGCACCAAATCGTCGTTGCTGATAATGGCAAAGCCTCCGCCATCATAGCCATAGATAGTGAAGGCCTTGTTGGATGCCAGCATCTTGAGATTGCCTCGGCGCGCTTCCATCTTCATTCCGGGATGCACGCTGTGCCTGAGCACACGCTCAGCAGCTTGCTCCATCAGGGCTTTGTTGCGGGGTGCGGCTGTCATATCCATGCACAGACAAGCCAGTAAGCAAAAAACTATTAATCTATTGATGTTATGCATATAACCCAAGTAATAAGGAACATGAACAATAATGTTTGTAAAAGGTAAAAAGCAAGCCGTCGCCCTGCTCTGAACAAGGCTGCGGCCTGCTTGTTGAATGGTGAGAGCGACTTGTGCCCAAGTGGGTGCAGACCCCTCTCTCCCATTCTGTTCCAAACGCTATTTGCACAGTATGGTCTTCACACCATTGATGATGTAAACGCCCGGACGAACACCCTTCAGGCTGGAAGCGTCCTTCATGACGCGCACGCCGTCGAGCGTATAGACGTCAAAGTTCTTCACGCCGGAAGCCTCAAGGTTGCTGATGCTCGTAGAGATGAGTGTCTCTATAGGAGCAGACTCAGAGCCATCGGCATAAACGGCCGTCACCTTGAAGGTATACTCACCGTCGGCTGTCGTGGTGAGGTCAGTGTATTGGGTAGACTCAACCTGTGCTACGAACTCACCATCGCGATATACATTGTAAGCCACAGGAGCAGAAGAAACCTCATAAGTGAAGTCGTCTATCATGAAGACAAACTGCTGGTCGCCGCCCGTAGTATGGCGTACAGCCAAATACTTGGTGCCTTCAGGAACATCAACGCTTATTTGCGTCCATGTACCGGAGCTCTGCGTATAGTCAGAGCCCAACTGTGTGAAGCTGGCCTTGCTGTTGTCTGTGGTAGAGGTAAGCACCTGGAACGTTTCTGTTCCGTAGCCGTCGCCCTGCAGATTGTTCACCCAGAAGCTGATGTGCTGAGCCTTTCCGGAGAGACGCGGAGTGACAAGCCAGTTGTCAGCATCTACAAAGTTATTGCCAGATTCGTCCAGCTGATAGATAGCTACAAGTGCCTTTGTGCCGGAATGCGGATCAAGACCCTGTCCTGTCTGGAAGATATCAGAAGGCTGCCAGTCCATGAATGCGAACTGTTCGCCCTGATGCTCGTAAGAACCTTGCTGAGTAAGGCTACCAGCATAGCCGCCATCGTCATAGGTAGTCCAGTCGCCGAAGCTTGTGCTCCACGGTGTGTAGCCCTCAAAATCATCGGTCACTGAAGTAGAAGACGATGTCGGAGCGGTCCATGACAGCTTGGTAGGAGCCAGGCCATTAGCCTTGAGGTCTGTAGGAGCGGCCACATCGGCTGCAACAGCCTCTATCGTTGCGGATGCCGAGTTGTTGTCGGCCACCAAATCACCGGCTGCCGTAACCTGAGCCGTCACATTGAGCGAGGTGCTCTGGTCGATGGTTGTGGTGCGATAGTCAACAGGCACGGTAGCTGTCTCAAGTGTAGCAAGTTGCTTATTGATGGTGGTATCGGCCACCTGCTTGCCATTCACCTTAACAACCAGGCGTGCATTGTTCAGAGCATCTAAGCCCTCATTGCTTACCTTTGCCACGATATGGGCAGTCTGACCCTTGGTTACCGTAGCAGGAGCGGTCAGTTCTACTGCGGCGTCACGCTGTTCGGGATCGATGATATTCAGGTTGTCTATATATACATAGGTGCTCTGCATGTTGTCAGTTGCAGTAGCCTGGATGCGAATGATGGCATAATCCTCATCGGCAAGCGATGCGGGCAGGTCAACGAAAGCACGCTGCCAGCCTGTCTCTGTATTGGTAGAGAGGTCTTTGGTGTACACAGGAGCATCTGTAGAACCGTCTTTGTGCTCAACCACAATCTTTAATGTTGCAGGAGTAGAACCGTCCACCTTATAATAGAACAACAGTTTGGGATGCACGGCACCTGCAAACGATATCTTACCAGTTTGTATATAGCCGTCGGCTGCCGAAGAACTGTTGAACGACAGTGCGCCACCATCGCCGTCATAAGCCTCATCGGGCGTGACGCCCCACGAGTATTCAGGCGTTGAGCGATGTATTCCGAAGAACTTATCCTCAAGGGTCTGGTTCTTAAAGCTGTCATGGAACGGCAACAAATAAGGCTTACCCACGACAACAGCTGCCGAGCCGAAGCCGCTCTTACCGGCCGCATTGGCTGCCCTGACGGCCCACATGCGGTAGTTCTGTACGTCACCCTCGTTGGTGTTCAGACCCGTCACGTCATAAGCTGTTGTTCCGGTAACGGATGAAACAGAGTCAGACAAGTAACCTTCATCATCTACATTGAAGATGTCATACCTCACCTCGGCAGGCTTGATGATGCCACCGTTGGCACCACTCACGGCATTCCACGACAGATGAACAGAAGTTGTCTTGTCTAATGCCGACACTTCCGGAGCTGCGGGAACGTCTACGCCTACGTAAACAGTTACAAAACTCTTCTGCCCGATGCCGCTTGTGTTGTATGCCACCACGGTATAGGTATTGTTGCCCTGCGATGCATTGATGTCAGCTACGCTGTAAGCAGAACCCGGAACAGGCTTCTTCACCGTTCCGATGACCTTTGTGCCCTTTGCCACAGTAATGCTGTCGAGGTTTGACAGTGCGCTGCCGTCGATGGCCTTGGTGGGAGCATTAAACGATATGGTAGCTCTGAGATAGCCATTAGCATCGGCTGTAGCCTTGAGAGCTGTAACCGTATCAGGTGCAGTAGTCTGCGGAGCTAAGTCTATGGAGACAGAATCGAGTTGCAGATAATATCTGTCAGGATCAGAAATAGCGTGGAAGCCGAAGTAATAGCTTCCGTCTTCATCGGCTGTGATGCGCTTTGAGAAGATACGCCACTTGTCATTGTTGAGCAAGGTGTCCTTCTGCAGCTCATTAGTCATGTCGGCCACTGTGTTGCCACGGCCCCAGCTTGCTGCCAACCTCTCGGGGAAAGCACCGCTGGATATAGAGCGTGCCTTGAAGGTTACGTCGTAGGCCTTGCCTGCCTGCAAATGTATAGGCGGAGAGATGAGCCAGTCGTCACCTGTATTCTTGCTGTTCCAGCGATAGGCCGCGCACTGATTAGTCTTTTCCCACTGCCAGGTACTGCCATCGTTATTGGCATCTATCACTGTGAAGAGACCTAAGCTCGTGGTGAAATTTTCGAGGAATGGCACTTCAAGAGAGCTGCCCACAAGTTTGCCATCGCTCACTCTCACAGCACTGCTGTAATGTCCGTTTGAAGCAACAACGCCATAGCTGAATTGCTTCAGAGCGTTTGTGGGAAGCGTTTCTGTAAACGTTGTCTGCGTCAGAGCCTCAGCCACCTTGGTCGTGTCGGTGCCGGATATGCGGTAAACATTATAAGTCAGGTCGCCCAGATAGCCTCCATGAACGCCTGCCGAAGGTCCCTGCCATGTTACCGTGGCCTTGCCCGTGTCGTCAACATCAAATTTAACCGTGTCTGGGGGCAGTGGTGTGTCGTAGCCCACATAGCCCGTAAGGCGTGACGTGGGACCGAAACCAACGCTGTTGCCAACCCTCAGCGCAAAATGATTGACGCCTTCTTTCGCCGTTACCTGTACCTGCGTCAAGGCGCCCGGTGTGGTTGTGCCCTTCAATGTGTCTGAGCCATTCACTATCACCTGGTAGTTGAGCGAGCCCGAGAGGGCGGTTGAGCCGTCGAAGGTGCGCGTAGGGGCCTTGAAGGTCACGTTGCCTGCCAGCGCGCCACCCTCGAAGTTGAGAGCCGAGTCGGTCACTGCGGCAGGGGCACCGTCTTCAGCTGCGGGGGCAGGAATCACCATGCCGATGTACATACCGTTGGCATAGTCTGACGAATAATCGCCCACCTTGGTGGCTGCGCCCGAAGTAAGGTTCACCGTATAGAGGCCACTCACGCCGGCAGAGTCAGTAGCTGCCCAGTAGAACACGTTGCTCTTGGGGTCTATCTCACCACTCTGATAATAATAAGTGCCCTGATAATTGGCCACCTGAATGCCTGTAGCACCCACCAGGGTCTCGCTGCCCGTGGTGCGGTCTATCTTATAAAGGTTGCCGTCTGATGCCACACCATAAGCAAAGCCATCCTTGGCGATACCCATGGCAGCATAAGTATGTGTGGCGGTACCTACGGTGGTACGAGTGAGCGTGTTGTAGTCTATCACACCGAACTCCTCAGCTGAGGCGTCAGCATTATAGAATTCGCCGAACGTCTGGTCTGTTGCTGGGTCATGGGCCGTTTCAACTGCTATGAGCGAATAGTTGTCGCCCAAGCTCTTGGGCTGGTCGGCCAGCTCCCATGTATCGGTGTCGAAAGAGTAGAAATAAACCAGAATGACGCCCCACCCGGCATAGGATGTGTCGAGATAAACGCCTCCCAGCTTCCCATCATATAGTCCTACGCCTCCGTTGAAATAGCCTTTGTTGTAAGAAACAAGCTCCGTAGGCGTCATGGTAGCCGAGGGCGTGAGCGAATAGATGCCCGCAGCAGACTCGGTCATAATATTCATCCACAAGGGCAGTTGCACTCCTCCTGATGTCAGCAAGCTGTTGGCAACCTTGCCACCCTTGCGCACCTTTATCATACGGCGCGCATCAGCAAACTGAGTGCCACTGCTCAGTCCCAGCGACTTGCGCTGAAAGAGCAGAGGATGATCTCTTTTTACCTTTGCCAAAGCATCATTGTTGACCTTTGACTGACCTTTGAGGCTCTTCGTCAGCTTGACCGGCAACAACGGTTTGGTGAGTCCTTGTGCCGAGGAAGGTGTTGTAGCGACGAATGCCATCAGGCTTGCAGCTAATAAAGTAATTGGTTTCCTCATAAACTTACTTTTAGTTAGTTAATTAATTACTATGCAGTTGAATCAAGGGTAAAATTAGATAAAATATTCAACAAAGCATCTATTCACGAATAGTTTATGCATATTATTTAAATGTTATTAATATTTAAACCTGAAAAATAGTCATATTATAAATGTTTGTTAACACTTTAGAAACACATCTACATACTTTTAAATTAATACTTTCATTCAAAATATAGATAAAAACAGCACTTTTGTTAAGCAAACAGCATATATTTAACTTCTTTACAAAAAATATAATTCACAATAGATAAAAATCATTATAACTATGTTTCACTTAGGCCTTTTACAGTTTTTATGCATATTACATAGCACAAAAGCGAAACATGAGTAGGACAAACTCCAAGTTTAAACAACTAGCAAATTGAAAATATAAATTGCTATATATTTTACATAGCGAAAGAATTTTCCCTATATACCACATCGTAGCAACATCATTATTTCGTATATACATTACACAAAAGCAATTCACATCAAAGAATGGAGATTAAGTGAGCACCAATTTTAAAATAAAAATTTTGTTAAGGAATGATACGAATAAACATACAACTTCCTCGTAAGGTTCTGTATATATGGCCTACGCATCCGAAAAGAACACGCAAATACCATCTCCAACGAGTCAAAAGAACATGCACAAGGCTAAATGGTGAAAGCAAAAGCATCGTTATAAAAATATTGTGTTTTTATACAAAGCCATTGTTTATGGACTTAAACTAAAGGGCAGGATGAGAGGTGGGTGGAATATGGGTGGAACACAACGGGCATTTCAACTTATATACAACATTCTAATATTCAACATATTACACACTTGGGTGGAATGGGTGGAATAGAAATTACACGAAAATTAATGGGATACGTATTCTGACATTCTTCATCACCTCTCCGAAACAGGCGTTTCTGCATCATAAAAGGGGCCTTTTTAGCAAGCAAGACAGGGCATTTGGAAAAGCGAAAGCGCCCTTTTTGCTAATGAACATTCATCTAAAGAAAAGTCCGTGCAGCCAAGTAAGCGACCACACGGACTCAGAATTATTTTTACTTATCTATGAGGAAGTGCTACTTCACCACAATTTTCTTTCCACGGGTAATATAGATGCCGCTGGGCAGGCCATCCAAACTATTGCCCATATACTGTCCGCGAAGATTATACACCGGTTGGTTGTCCGAGACAGGGGCGCTATTTATCACAGCATTAATGCCCGTGGCAGCCCTGTCTATGATGAAGCGGAAGTTCTTCCACACCGTAGCCTGTTTATAGCTATCGATGCTTCCGTCGGGCACAAGGAGCACACAGTCGGCATTGATGCCGGGGAAGGGGTTGGCCTCTTCTTCGAGAGCAAGTGGCGTAGGCGACTCACACTCCACGGTGTCGAGACTTACGCAGTTTTCAAAGGCGTTCCAGTCAAGATACTCAAGGGTCTGAGGAAACTTGATGGACTTCAGACTTGTACAGTTGGAAAAGGCATAAGCTGAAACGGTCTGGGTGTTGGGCGACAGCTTTACTTCAGCAAGCTTGTTGCAGTAAGCAAAGAGTCCGTAAGCCACGAAATGGTTATCATCGGGGAAGGACACTCGCTTCAGGTTGCCACAGCCAACGAATGCGCGCTCGCCAATGCGCTTCATTCCTGCCGGAATGTCAAGCTGCTCTATCACATTGTTGTAACCAAAGCATCCCTCGCCTATCTTTGTCAGATTACCGCCGATGGTGATGGTTTCAAGATTGCGACAGTAGGAGAATCCGAAGTCGCCTATCTCGGTAAGACTGGCCGGGAAAGGAAATTGCTTGAGCGCAGAGCACTTATAGAAAGCACCATCTCCTATTCGGGTGATATGAGCGGGAACGTTCACTTCTGACAGGTTGGGATTGTCATAGAACAATCCGTTGGCTATCTCCGTGAGGCTCTCCGGCAGGTGAACGGTTTTCAGGTTACGACATAGATAGAAAGGTTCATTGAGGGATGTAAGCCCGTCGGGGAAGGTTACTTGCTGCAAAAGAGAGTCTGACTCAAACACGCGCGAGCCAAGGGTGTCAACCGACTGAGGGATGACGACAGACAACAGAGAATCGCAATCGGCAAAGGCTCTGTCGCCTATCGTTTTCAGCCCGTCCGGAAGGTCTATTGTCTTCAATGCCGTGGCATAGAAGGTCTCAACGGGTATCGCCTTCATGTCAGACGGAAGTACCACAGAGCGCAGCGAATGGCAGCCTGTAAACATGTTCTGCCCGACATACTTAAGACCAAAGGGCAACTCTATGCTCTCCAAATTTGTGCTGTGCGCAAAGGCACTGTTGCCGATGCTCGTCACTGTTGACGGGATATTGACGCTACGCAGACTGTCCATATCAAAGAAAGCCAAATCGCCAATGCTCTCCAATCCCTCGGGCAAGGTGACGCCAGGCAGCATTTTACACTTGATGAAGGCGCTACCTGCCACTGTTTTCAGTCCCGCCGGAAGGGTTATGCTGGTGAGAACGGAGTCCATGGCAAAACTAGCAAAGCCCAGGCTTGTTACACCGGCTCCTATAGAAACCGTTTGCAAACTGTCACAATAAGCCAGGAAGCGCGTGCCAAGATGGGTTACGCTATTGGGCACGCTGAACGATCGCACGGCGATGCCGCGGAAGGCATTGTCGCCGATATACTCAAGCGAATCGTTCAGAACAACGCTCTTCATGCGCCAGTTGCCTAAGTAGGCATTGTCGCCAATGGTCTTGACATGTTCGGGCACGGTGGTAGCGCGGAGGTTATAGCACTTCTCGAAGGCGCTCTTGCCAATGGCCTTTGCTCCGGTGGGCATGAGCACCTCGCGCAGCTTCCAGCATCCCTTGAAGCAGAAGGCCGGTATCTCATCGTCGGCTGTCACACGGGCCGTCACGCCATCCTCCTGATAGAAGGAGCCTCCACCCCTGACGATGCGTGCACCGGTAAGGTCGAGACGATTGAGAACGCCCACTGTAAGGTTTTCATCGCCTCCGTCATAGCCCGCCATGCGTCGCAGTTCAGCAATGTCGTCGCCGTTAAGGTTGCCTTTCACGGTAAGGTCGGTTATCACGTTGGCCTTGTCTTCGAGCTTCTGTTTGAGCATTCCTGCCTGCTCAAGCGCCACGGTGGCCTTGCCGTCAGTAACGACGAGCGTGTCAGGCTCACCTGCTCCGGGATCAAAGATGTAATAGGTGTCCTTCAGCTCAGCCGACGCCGGCAGCTGCAAGTAAGCTTCGCCTTGTGCCACGGTGGCAGTGTTGGCACGCACAAAGGTGCTGTCTGCCAGTGTATAAGCAACCATGTTGTCATTGCTGCTCGTACTGATGTCGTACAGTGCCGGACGCAAGAGGTTGTCGCCACTAAACTGCGCGTTGTCATCCTCAGCTATGGTGAAGGTGTATTTTGTGGCCTTACCCTTCTGAAGGATAACCGGAGTGCCGGCCGGTACAACGGTTGTGATAGGGGTAAGCGTAAGAAAGGCCTTGCTCTTGCTGTTGTCTACGCCACTGACGGCATACACCTTCAGCTGATTGGCTACAGCTTGCGAAACGTCTACATTCACGCCCAGGGTGAAGCAAGCAAACTTCTTTCCCTTTGGGAAGGCATATTGCCAAGAGCGCGCGGCATGGTCGCTATAGTTGGGTCCCCATGCGTTGGAATAGCTTGATTCGGCCGTATCGTTGTCCTTGATGATGAATTTCGTGGGCGAGTCATACTCAAAATTAAAGTCATAACCCGACACAGCATAGGCATTCTCTGGCGCTGTGCCCAGCATGAAGGCATGCTCCAGCTTGGGGCAGTCGGTGAAACTGGCATCACCGATGGGTCATACCGAATAGCCGTCGCCCTGCACCGTGGAAGGGATGACGACATAAGGCAGCACCGAGCAGCCATTAAAGGCTCCTGTGCCGATTGTTGTGAGTGACTTGGGCATCTGCACATACTGCAGCTTGGTGCAGCCTGCAAAAGCATTGTCGCCTATGGTTGTCACGTTGTCTGAGATAATCACCGAATGCAGCTTACGCTTCACGTTGGCAAAAGCCTTTGTGCCTACGGCACTCACGGTATAGGTCTTGCCGTTATGCTCAATGGTTGCGGGCAGAACCACATCGGCTTTCAGTGATGTGGCATCTGTGTTTACTACCGTTGCTTTTCCGCTACCGACGGTGTAGCCCAGTCCGTCGATGTAGAACGACGCATCGTCTTGTGCCACTACTCCCAGTTGGGGCATTGCCACTAAGAGCAATGACATGAGGAAATGTTTCTTCATCTGCTTGAATATTAATAGGGTTTGTAATTAGTAAGATATAGCTGTTGAAATATATGGAGTATCATTTTCACTGAAAGGGAACTATCAACGATGATACATCTTTCTTGACCTTACGGCCACCTTACCTTCATTGGAACGTTGTATGACCAGGCCCTTGAACGAGGAGTCAACGCGACACCCTGAGAGGTCGAAGTATTCTGGCTTGGCTTTCGTGGCAGTACGCGGCTGCTCAATGGCGTTGGCTACTTTCAGCGTATATACTGTACCATAGCAGCCATAGCCACACCAATAGCCCTCAAAGGGCTTCCAGTATTTGTCAGACGTTTCTCCATAAACCAGTCCGTAGATACAGCCGGGACTTGTTCCGTCGAGCATAATCGTGTTACCATCGATGGTGTAAGTAACTTCAGTGACCGACTCGGCACGCTCATATCCGGAACCACTGCTGTAGAGCATGGCGGTCTTGATTGGCAGTGCGAGCGAGTCTAAGCCCTCATACTGCTTGTTGCGCGTTGTGACATAAACGGTCTGGCCCAAAGGGATGTGTATTTTCGTACCGTTATCTGAGAGTTTTCCGCCCACCCAGGCATTGTCGTTATACTTGCTTACTGAGTTTTGAATGAAGACCGAATCACCCCGGAAGACGAACTGCGCCTCTCCGTCCTCATTCTGCAGAATGGGCGTCTGGTTCTTAACATAATAGGCCGAGCCTGCCGTGCGCTCATAGACGCGCAGTTCGCCCTCAGGGGTTTGTGTGATTTGAGCCTGACATTCATTGCTGAAAGAAGGCAGCAACAGACCCAAAGCAGCAATTGCTAGATGTGTATAGTTTTTTCTCATAGGTTTGAATGCGTTAATTTACAAATAAGTAGTCTCTTTCTTCGTAGGCAAAAGCCTCTTCAATAAAGTCAACCTAACACGTAGCAAAAATATAAATTTCCTATCAGAAATGCAAAAGTTTATCTACTATTTTTTATATTCTGTAGTAAAACAACCATTAAATATATCTTATTTCTTGAATCAAATCTATTTGCGACGCATATCTAACGCAACATAAAGATTTACTCAAACGGGCGCGCATGTGTACGCACGTTAGTATTCTGAATTTTCAATTAGTTTGTAGCGATAACCTACTACGACTCGTTTTTC
>SAMEA3663095__coassemble_1599_pt1 | contig 13066 bp, 12 predicted proteins | sample SAMEA3663095__metabat2_high_PE_003 | metagenome-assembled genome bin SAMEA3663095 (sample SAMEA3663095) | pig gut metagenome | biome: pig gut; feature: pig-associated habitat; material: faeces | place: France | collected 2012
ATGGATGGGTGTGCGGTGCGGCTGGGTAGGGTGCACTGGGAATGCGCATCCGAGATGCTAGTCAACCTCCGAGGCTCTCTTCTGCTGATAATCTTAGGATGCTATCGGGCGTAGAAGGGGCACCGTTCTGGTGCCCGATTTGCAATGTCCACCCACCGCACAATCGTCGAACACCCTAACCACACTCAACAAGTAGGGACGCTCGTTCGAGCGTCCGCAACCGCCGTACAAGCGAATGATTATCAATTGTTATACTTTTTGGCACACTATGCTCTCAATATCGTTGAAATCAGCTGTATTAACTTGCGCAAAATTACGAATAAATTTTTGAAAAAGTATAATACACTATCACGCTGTTTTCTTAGTCAGAATGTGCGTAAAACACGATTTTTTAGAGTCACAACGACTTTTTCAGGGAAAAACAACCATTCGAGAGATGGATGAAATAAGCGCAAAACGCAAGAACTCAATACTTTTGCATACAGCCATACGCAGGCTTGCGCTTTGCCACACTCCATGTGGGCAAGACTATCATAGCACCATATTCTTACCCTATCTGTTGTTTTCTGCTTTCAAGCGCTCGAGCAATTTCAGCACTTTTGCCACCTGTGAGAAGGCTATCCGGTCTTCCGGGTGCAAGGATGCCATATCGCTGAGCGCCTCACCATTCTTCATGGCGTAGTCGAGATTGCCGTATTTTACAAGATAATCATACAGTTTTGTTCTTACAAAGTACCTTTTAGTCTTCTCATAACCGGGCATGTACTTTTGTAATTCGGGTAGTAGTTGCTCGTAAGAAGAATAATGTTTTACCTGCAACTGCGGAAGAAAATGAAGTAGAAACCAAAATTCAGTACACGGATTGGTTTCTATGAACATGATGCCACTGTTTTCCTTTTTACTCTTAAAGGCACGATATTTTTTCATCTCTGCCGTAACATTGTTCAGTCGGTCCATGTCGAGCAGACAAACCACATAGTCGTAACCCTCCTTCACCTTTGCCTTGGATAGCTTTAAGAGATGGTCTATATCAGAGTGCGCGGGGAAATCAGGTGCCAGACGAAACGGATAGCGACACGCCACTCGCAGAGAGTCGAAGTAGAACCACTCCGTCTCGCCCTCACCTATAATTGCTATGCTCTTCTTCATTGGGCTAGAAGGCTTAAGTCAAGATACTGGCTGCCAAGGAAGGGGAGGTTGACAAGCTTACCCTGCCTATAGGCATTATACGGCGACATGGTCTTGTGCAGCCCCATTTCAGAGAGTCGCATCAGGCGTGTTTCAGCATCGCTGCCCTTGTCAGTAAACCAAACGGCATCGCGACGGATGAAGCCCTCGTTGAGCAGATTGATGTCATGGGTGGTGAAGAGCAACTGTGAGGTGTTCTCACTGTTGGCCAGAAACACACGAATGAAATACGACAGCAGCTCATAATGCATGCTTGACTCCAGTTCGTCTATCATTACAAACCGTGAGGAGAACAACAGTTGCTGCAGAATAGCTGCCATGCCGAGAAACCTTATCGTACCCCGCGACTCATAGCTCTCAGGAAGTTCAAAATGCTCGCCGTTGGCTGAATGCTCAAAAAGCAATCCTTGAGCGTCGCTCACCCTGCCTAATTTAAGATTGTCGATGTTGAAATCGGAAGCACGGAGCATGTAAAGCAGAAACCGCTTCAGCCTCCCATCTGTGTCTTGAGCAAGAAGTTGCTTAGTGTAATCAGACAGTGACCTTTCTGGTGTCAGCTCTTCGGCAAAGCCAAGAGAGAAGAAATCATATACTCGGTTCAGCAGGCTGAACTCAACGTTCGACTTACCGAAAGCGGCCAGCACGGTGCTGTTGTTAATGGTATTACCCTCGATGATGGTTTGGCTTTTCTGAGACAGCTTGGCTTTCGTGCTGAAAGTGACATCCGAGGAGTCAGTGTCACGATTGTAGCTTCGCCGGTATAGAGAGGTGGGACGGTTGGTTAAATACACATCTAACTGTTCTTCGTATATCCGAGTGTTGTCAAACTCAACGGAGAGAATATACTTTTTCTCTTCGAGAAAGAAGATCATGGACATCCTGCAATGTCTTTTGCGCGAGGCATCATCCAACAGGAAGGGCACCCACCCCATCTTCTCATTTTTGTCTGAGGGCGTATAAACCATCAAACGCCGGAAATATGCCAGCGCTTTCAGAACATTGCTTTTTCCCGAAGCATTGGAACCGTAAATCATTCCTATCTTCAGCAGCCGCACATTGTCGCTCGCCAGATGGATATATTCATCGTCCATGAAGTCATCCCGAGAGGCTACAAAGCTCAGCCGTTGCTCAGATCGGATGGAAAAAAAGTTGCTAACATGAAACTCTGCTATCATAGTAACTTACCCATTTAGTGCTACAAAGATAAGATAAAATTACATATACAGCAAATTTAATCGCTGTTTTCGTGAATATTTCACTATTTTTAGCATCAAAAAAGACCACAGAAGGCTCAGCACTAAACACGCCAGCCATGTTTCTGAAAGGCTTCTTCAGCTCAGAAAGCTAAGCGCCAAGGCTATGATGGCAAGTGCGCCTTGCTTGAAAAGTATTTTTGGATCGCTGCTCAAGGCACCATAGATGGCCACTAAGACGACATAGCCCAGGAGCAGACGCGTCCACAACTCATCGTGACTGAAGGTAGCAAAAAGCAGCAGCACGGCTATCAAGCCGTTGTAGACGCCCTGATTCTTCATTAAGGTGGAGATGTGATGACCGCTCAACTCGTCCTCGTCTATTCCGAAAACCTTGGAAGTGTGGCGTGATGACGTAGCGAATGTTTCCAAAAACATGATGTAAAGTTGCTCTGCCGCCACAAGGACAGACAGAATAATGGTGTATATGCTCATATTACTTAATGATATATTCTTACTGAAACTCGCTGCAAAAGTAAATGTTTTATATCGAATCGCCAAACAATGGCATGGGTGTTTATATGACTATGAGAATAATCAGGGGTATATAATGTAGAGCCGAACAGCGCTCAAAAGGCTGGTCAAGGCTTGAAAAATAATGACATTTGCGACAAAACGCACAAGCCTGAAAGCCGCGATAACGGCTCCGGCGAAAAAAATATTGCCCAATTACTTGCGTTTTAAGCCTAAAATGCTTAATTTTGCTAGCACCGAACCACGACAGAACCATGCGTAGGGGCTGCGTGGCATAAGGAGCAACAGAGACATTTGAAATCATTAAACTCTAACGTAATGTATAAAATTCAAGCTAACGCCTCCGGAACAAGGAGCATAGAAGTGAGTGACGCACACCTGGCAACACTGCGTAAGTATAAGCTGCTCAATGCGCTGATAGACTCTAACGGCATCGTAGACGAGAGCGTGTTAGACAAGTTGAAGCTCAACGTGCGCGCCCTGCTGGAGTCTGAAGCAGGACAGGACAAAGCGTTGCTGGACCTGTGTCTGGACGTGATATACAATCAGAACATGAAGGCATTGGGACTTACCAACCTCGTAAAGCTGTATGAGGAGTGGGAGAAGAGCCATGCCGAGGATAAAGTGGACGAGCAAGAGGTTACTGACTGATGACTATCGCACAGCAGCAACCCCGCTATCGGCTAACTGACTTTCTGCCTACCACACGCAAGGAGCTTGACCTGCGAGGATGGGATGTACCTGATGTAATTCTCTTTTCGGGTGATGCCTACATAGACCACCCGTCTTTCGGCGTCGCGGTGATTGGCCGTGTGCTGGAGGCGGCGGGCTATAAGGTGGCTATCGTGCCACAACCCGACTGGCACGGCGACTTTCGTGACTTCAAGAAGTTGGGAAGGCCCAGACTGTTTTTCGGCATCGCACCGGGGTGCATGGACTCTATGGTGAACCGCTATACAGCCAACAGAAGACTCAGAAGCGAGGATGCCTACAGCCCCGACGGCCGGCACGACATGCGACCTGACTATCCCACCATCGTATATACGAAGATACTCAAACGGCTCTTCCCCGACGTGCCCGTGGTGCTGGGAGGCATAGAGGCTTCCATGCGACGGCTCACACACTACGATTACTGGCAGGACAGCTTGCGCAAGTCGGTGTTGTGTGACTCTGGCGCCGACCTTATTATATACGGCATGGGCGAGAAACCTATCTTGCAACTATGCCGTGAGATGGACGAGGGCAGACCTCTGAGCGAGATACACGACATTCCGCAAACGGCGTTTCTGGTAAAGAAGAACGATATTCCAGGGGGTGTGAGGAGCGACGACATCGTGCTGCACGCTCACGAGGAATGTTTGGCCAGCAAGAAGGCCGAGGCTGAGAACTTCAGGCACATAGAAGAGGAATCCAACAAGATGCACGCGCAACGGCTTTTGCAAGGCGTTGACGGGAAGTTTGTAGTGGTGAACCCGCCCTACCCTCCTATGACGACGGCTGAACTGGACGCTTCGTTCGACTTGCCTTATACCCGTCTGCCCCATCCCAAGTATCGGGGCAAGACCATTCCGGCCTATGAGATGATCAAACACTCGGTGAACATACATCGCGGATGCTTCGGTGGCTGCGCCTTCTGCACCATATCGGCGCATCAGGGCAAGTTCATCACGTGCCGGAGCAAGGAGAGCATTCTGCGAGAGGTGAAGCAGGTCATGGCCATGCCCGACTTTAAAGGCTATCTGTCTGACCTGGGCGGACCCTCAGCCAATATGTATGGCATGGGCGGACGCAACAAGCGGGCATGCGAACACTGCAAGCGCCCATCGTGCATCAACCCTGCCATCTGTCCTAACCTTGACACCGACCACACCAAACTGCTCGACATCTATCATGCGGTAGATGCTCTGCCAGGCATAAAAAAGAGTTTCATAGGCTCAGGCGTGCGCTACGACCTGCTGCTCTACAAGAGTAAGGACGAGCACGCCAACGAGGCCGCACGACAATACACCAAAGAGCTCATCACCAAACATGTGAGCGGCCGGCTGAAAGTTGCCCCCGAACACACCTCAGACCGTGTGCTGAAGCTGATGCGCAAACCGTCGTTCGGACAGTTCAGAGAGTTTAAGAGGCTCTTCGACCGCATCAATGAGGAGGCACATCTGCGCCAGCAAATCATTCCTTACTTCATCAGCTCGCATCCCGGATGCCATGAGGAGGATATGGCCGAGCTGGCCGTTATCACCAAGGGGCTTGACTTCAGGCTGGAGCAGGTGCAGGATTTCACGCCTACGCCCATGACGGTGAGCACCGAAACGTGGTATACAGGCTACGACCCTTACACCCTGGAGCCGGTGTTCTCAGCCAAGACACAGCGTGAGAAGCTGGCACAGCGCATGTTCTTCTTCTGGTATAAGCCGGAAGAAAGAAACGCCATAGAGCGCGAACTGCGCAGAATAGGCAGAGCCGATTTGATAGATAAATTATACGACAAGGGCTATCGGGGCGCGCGTCATCCGCACGTAAAGTATGACGCACGTGCCATTGGCAGCACCTTCGACCATCAGCAGGACGACAGAAAGCACCATGGAGATAACAGAAAAGTATCTAGAAGGAAAGCACAGCCCAGAGACGTGCGAGGACGGCATCGTCATAACTAACCGTTATGTGGCCGTTATAGACGGCAGTACGAGCAAGACCCGCCACCGCATCAACCCGGTGATGAGCAACGGCCGCTATGCCATGCAACTGCTTTCTGCCATGGTGCAAGAGCTGCGGGGCAATGAGAACATGCAAGAGTTCTGCCTCGCAGCCTCGCAAGCCATTCGCAACGCCTATGCCAAGGCTGCGGCTGACATAGACTATTTGAGCAATCACCCTGCCGAAAGGCTCACCGCAAGCATGGTGGTCTACAGCGCCGCACGCCACGAAGTGTGGCTTGTGGGCGACTGTCAGTGCCTGGCCGATGGCAAGCTATACGACAATCCCAAGCCCTATGAGGCCAAACTGGCTGCTGAGAGAGCTGCCCTGGCACACAAATTGGGCTTAACGCCGCAGATGCCCGATGCGGCCCGAGAGGCCATTCTGCCGCAGATGCTCCTTGCCATGCAGGGACAAAACAAAGATTACGCGGTGATAGACGGCTTTGAGACGCCTGTTGATAAGGTAAAGGTTGTCGGCGTTCGGCCCGGCAGCGAGGTGGTGCTGGCTTCTGACGGCTATCCCTTCTTAGAGCCGACATGGGCTGACAGCGAGCGCAGACTGGCCTACCTGCTTGAGCACGACCCCATGTGCGTAACCCTCTACAAGGCTACTAAGGGCTTGAAGCCGGGCAATCATTCGTTTGACGACAGAGCTTACGTGCGCTTTCGCGCATAGCCTCATCACGTAGAAAGGTCACCCTGCCGCCTCCACTCATGCCAAGAGGCACCCCCCTACCTTATCAATGAAAAACACAAAGTTTGTTTCAAATTAGTTCAAATAACACTCTACGTCAATTTGAACCAGTTTGGATCAGTTCCTTTCAGATGATTGTTCATATTTTTGCAACGAATAATCAATACAATAAAATCAAAGAACACATGGAAGAAACTAAACCTAAGAAGAAAGAAAATCCTTTTGTAAGGTTTCTGGTATCATTAGTATGGCTTGTAATATCCATAGCCGTAGACGTGATAGCCGTAGTGAGTACACAGTATGTCATTGGTATCGTGGCTTAGCTCATATTCTTTATCATCACGTTCAGCATTCCTTACCTTCGCCGTAAGATTACATCTCATTTGTGAAGAAGGCAGCCAAGGGCGACCCCACAGCCATTGCAGAGCTGGCCGGCTATATGCAGAAGGCCCAGGAGTATCAGTCGAAGCAGGAAGATGCCAAGGGCGAGATGTCGGCTGCTCAATGGGCCGAGTACAATAAAATCAATGCCAAATTGCATAGCCGTAGTCTTCATATTCATCGTAATACTCATCTATCAGCTTTTTCTGAAGTCGTTGCGTACAGTTATTATCATAGACCGAGTAATCAGGATATTGTCCGGCCTGCTCTTTCGCACCGGCAAACAGCTTGCGCCTGATAGCAGCAGCCTGCCTGTCTTGCGCGGCCCTCTGTGGCCGTCTGCAAGGGATGCTCTTTGGACGTGCTGGCAATACACTGATAAAACGGGTGGTTTTGCCTTGCCAAATGGTCTGTTTTGCGAGCCTAAACAACCTATTTGGCTCGATTGAAGCACCTGTTTTAGATGTACATCGTTTAGACGGTAAGGCCGCATACAGAGAAATCGGTAAAAACAAATCCCACCCATTCCACCCAATTAGGTAACATCTTAATGCTCAACGACAAACGTTAAAAACTACAGCTGATGACCACCTCACCCACATTCCACCCACATCTCACCCTAATTTTCGTCTATGCGCATACATACGAAGTTTATATAAAAGTGCGGAATAATCACAATACGCTCTTCACTCTTATGCGATTGCTGCTTAAAAAAGGTGGAGCGAAACGGCCAAAAATCTCAAAAAGTCACAATATTGCATTTGGCAATCGTTTGCGCACATACAGACCCTTTTATTAACAGTCTATTTTATATTCATATTATACAATTTTTGTTATCTTTGCAAGCGAACTAGATGAGAGGCCACGAGTTGGCATAAAAACCTATATTCGTTGGAAAAAGACCTAAGTCATTACTGAACAATGTTGATTTGTCAATAATAATCATATAAAATTATATTTATGGATCATAACTTATTACATCTATCTGCACGCATCCGTGCGTTCTGCATCGCACTGGCATTACTCTTATTGCCTGGCGCCATGCAAGCTGAAGAGGTGTATCTGCTCACAGCAGAGAACATCAATGGCACGGAGGGCAACTACAACGTACCACCTAGCAATCACCAGTTCACTAACACATCGGGATCGGTTTTCACCTATACCATCACGTCCATGCCGGCTACGGGCTTCTCGTTCCGCATAGGCGTAAAGGGCTGGGTGAATAACATGCAGCCGTATACCAACGACGATCCCCTGACCATCAACGGAGCGAGCTATAAGATCCAAGATGGCTGCTATGGTGAAAAGAATGCCTGGAAGGTGAGCTATACCGACGGCGAGTATAAGAGCCTCACTATCACGGTGGATCTCAACTCATCCAATCGCTATGTAAAGATAACGGGCACGAAGAACGGTTCAACCGGGGGAGGCACTTCCACTACAACAGTTAACCAGCCTGGCATCTACCTCTATGGCCATGATTTCGGAGCAACCAGTTCAACAGACCAGCTACACTACAAGTTTGTTCGCAAGAACGACTCTGAATATCACTTCGCCCTCTATGCGGGATATATGCAGTTCAGCGTTCCGCAATATGGCGCTAGCAATACCAACATCACACCTTCATGGAACGGCAAATCATTTACCATCGCATATATTGATGCCGATGGAAAATTCTCTACTTTCTGTCCATCAGGCAATTACACACTGACAGGTTCAGACACCAAAGCTGCCAAGGCCAAGAACTTCGGCAGCAATACCCAATGGACCATACAGGACAACGGCGGCATGTACGACCTCGTTGTCAAAGTGGATGCTGACGGCAAGCCCACCTCTTGGTATTATGAGAGCGATCCCAACCGGTTGGTCGCTTATAAGGCCAGCTCTACAAGCAACTGGACAACAGAAGGCTTCCTGTATTGTGTAAAAGATGCCAACAACGAAGCCACAGCTTATTGCAAAAACTTCTTCGGTACCACACCCATGGTGAAGGACGAAGAGTTTAAGTTCATCCTGGGCAATTATTGGTTTGGCAAACGTGATGACAATGAGCCTTACGATCAGAACGTTTCCATCGCAAACGGCTCGACAGATGCTCCTAACCTTAAAAACCCTTATGACGGTATATATCCCATAGAGTTCAATCCCGACCGCGATTATATCCTGGGCGGCAGGGATGAAACGCCTCTGCGCATCTTCATGATTGGCTCGGCGCTCAAAAGCAGTCTGAGCAATACTTATACCGATTGGAATCCCGCCGATGCCACCGAGCTCGTCTACGACCCCGACGAGCAGTGCTATAAAGGCACTGTGTCGCTGGCAAAGGGCAAGCAGTTCCGCTTTTTGCGCGACAAGAATGCTTCCGGTTCTGCCACATCTCTGGAACTGAACTTTGGTGAGGACAGCAACGTGCCCGGAGCAACGGGTTCTACTGACACCGACAACAACAACTATGTTGCCTATAACGGCAGCTCAGCATCGGGCACAAACATCAAGTTCAATCCCGAGACCAACACCTATAACGTGCGCTTCTATATAGAGGCAGGTACCAACATGAACGGCTTTACATGGGATGCTGCCAAGTTTCGCTACACCATCGAGCTGCCCTCGCGTCTGAACATATCGCTCACACCAGCCGCAGCCACAGTGCCTTTCGGCACATCGCTCACGCCTAAGGTGAATGTGGTAGGCACCGACAACGAGACGCGCACCTATGCCTATACGCTGGATGGCAGCAATCCTACCATCGACCCGGCTACCGGTAAAGGTACAGGCACAACTCAGGTGGTGACCTATACGTATGATGAGGTGATACCTGCCAATGACCTTACCACGTTCTATATGAGCACTGACGGCAAACTGTGTTATATTGGTGCCGATGGCAAGGAGCAGACACTCACAGGCAACACCGTTACCGTAAAGGTGCAGGCCGTGCAGACCAACACGGACGGAAGTAAGTATCGTCTCGAAGGCGATATCGCCACGGGCAACTATATCTTCAACAAGTCGGGTCTCCAAGCTGCTGCTACCTATACCCTCTCTGTGACAAATGACAACACCGGCACAACGCCGTCAATTAACAAGGCTACGGCAAAGGTAAAGGTAATCAACACCGGTACCAATACAGACGACGGCGTGGACGTATACTACACCACCGACGGCTCAGACCCTGCCGTGAGCACAACAGCCCGACTGGTGCGCAACCGTGCCATCACAATATATGCACTTAAAAGCAATAAGCTGCGCGTGGCCATTGCAGGATCAAGCGCCAGCAAGGCAGACGACAATACGACGCATGCTTCATGCTCCTACGACATTACCTACAGTACCTCTGAGGGTGGCTATCAGAACTACCTCAACAATAGCAACAGCCAGAAGACACTCGGTGGCGACGGCCATGTAGTGGTCTATGTAAAGCCTTTCAGCTCTGATGACAAAATCAAAGTGGCTGACGGAAAGAACGCTGACGGCCGCATACCTTTTATATACGCTTACGAGCGTGTGAAGGACGGTGCAAGTTATGCTACAAAGTCTCTTACTTCTCCTCACCACTTGCTGCGTTACGATGACACGCATGTCACCATAGGCAATGAAACGGGTTGGCGCTATGTAGATCTCGAGCCCGTTAGTGGCTACAAGGACGTTAACGTCATTCTGGGCTATACCGCCGACGGAGGAAAGACTTACAACACAACGGAAGCTACGGTGGCTAATGCCTGCAAGGACATGTTCCTTACTTTAGACGTTGCTACAGGTCAGGTAACTGATGTTACACACCAATATACGGGCGAACACTTCTATACCACCGAAGAAGGCGGCACGAAGAAAGAAAATGCCAACCCTGCCGAGGACAAAGCTTTCTTCTATGTTCAGGTACCATTGGCTTGGACAACTAATGGCAACAGCGTGAAGGTGCTCAATGGCGAAGCTGAATATACCGGGGCCGAGGTTAAAGTGCAGCCTGGCGCACAGACATCTGAGTTCTCTAGCGTGTGCAAGATTAACATACCTACCTCGCTGGAAGAAAAGACAGAGTTCACCCTACGTCCCTATAAGGGCGACGTGGCCAGCAAGCTGGGCTTCGACATCACCTATCAGAATGGTGGCTACTACTTCTATGAGTCTGACAAGCACAAGTCAAGCACAGCGCCCTTGGTGTTTGCACAGGACAAGAGTGAAGACAAGGATCAGCGCTCTTACGGAAGACACGACTTTAATCATCTTCAGGAAGTGGGCAATGGCGACCTGACCCACGCTCTGAACAAAGTCTGGACAAGCACGCAGGAAGGTGTTACGACCAAGACGGTAGAGGTAGAGGTAGATGACAACTGGACAAGCTCTAAAGCAACTGTATACGTAATACCTGCCGGTGCCACAATCTCGCAGACCGTGACCGGCCTCGTGCCTGGTACGCCTTACACCGTGCAGATGATTGTGCGTGGTAAGAGTGGCGCAACAGGTAAGCTCTCGCTCAACGACGCGACGGAAGGGACCGCCATAAACAACAAGACCTTCACCGGCTATGATGCCGCAGGCTGCATCACCACCGACGGACGTGTCGAGGCTCTCCTCTCCGGCACTAACAACGGCTGGCAGAAACTTGAGGCTGTCGCCAACGCTACCGTCGACGGCAAGCTCACCATCAGCCTCGCCGCTACGGATGCTGAGCTGCAGCTCTCCGACGTCACCTTGCTCGATAACGCAAATACAGATGGGCATGTCTGGACAAAGGCTCCGACGAGCAATAAGGTGACAGAATGTGACTTGTCTGACCGCTCTGCGCACAACTCCTTCAGCTTCTTCGACCGTGGCGAAAACAAAAACGCCATTATATATGCCAATGCCAACACTGTATTGGGCATGAGCAGCAACACTTATGACGTGGCGGTGGAAAGCACAAATGCCAAAGGGTGCTACACCATGAACAAGCTTGTGCTCACAGACCAGGCTCAGGATGGCACAAAGAGCGAGGCTGCCAACGTAGAAAAGTTCTATGCATCTGGTTGGAACTACGGCACCACGCATGATATTACTGCCCATGCAGTTTATTTCGACCGCACATTCTCAGCAGGTGTAAAAGCTGCGGTTTGCTTCCCGTTCTCTCTCACTCAGGAACAGCTTGTGGTAATGTTTGGCACGGGTGCCAAAGCCTACAGAATTACTAATGTAGATCCTGACAAGTTGGAGGTAACATGCGAACAAGCTACGGAAAATCACGTAGTTGTTGCCAATACGCCTTGCCTCATCGAGCCGGGCTCTGACTATTCAGCATCAGCTGAAGTAGCAGGGTCTTTCAGCTTACCTTCAACATCAGGCAAGACGCTTTCAACAAAAGCTGGTACGGGTTACACCTTTAACGGAACGTACGAATATAAAAAGGTGCAATTTAATAGCACTGAACATTGCTATTCGTTTGACCCGACATATAACGGCCGATTCAAATACGTATCTAAGTCTAAAGGCGGAATAATTAAACCTTTGAGAGCATATATTAAAGAGGATAACACCAACAGTCCTGCGAAGGTATTCAATTTGGTGATTGACAATACTGTCACTAACATCGAAGAATATAAGTTCACCGAGGCAAGCAATGCTCCTATCTATTCTATAACAGGTGTTCTTGTCAGCGCATCTGGTAACAAGGAAGGATTGGCCAAAGGTATCTATCTGCAAAATGGAAAGAAATTTATAATAACAAAATAACAATAGAAATGAGAAACTACTATATTAAGCCCGCGACACTAATAGTTGCACAAATAACTGATGCAGTATTCATGGCAGGTTCGAATGATGGCAATCTATATGGCGCTAAGCACCAGTTAAACTTCGGTGATGCCTGGGAAGAATCGTCAGATAATAGCGACAAGAATTCTGGGAATGAAAAAGACAATATGTGGGATGACTAATCCACCCACTTATCTTTCAAGCTTTGAATAGCATTTCAAGGATGGCAGTAAGTTATGAGCTTGCTGCCAACCTTTTTATTGATTAGCAAGGAGCATCTTACATCATTAGGGACAAGCCTAACTGTATCATCATCAAAATTGTATCTAGATGATCTTTTGAAGACAATAGATTATACCCAACAACAGTATCAACAACCTATGTTTGTTCATTGATATGCGGACGCATAGGAAGTGCGTCCGCAATAGGAGGGGCACCGCACCGGGGCCCAGTTTCAAACGGCACAAGGGTGATTGACATATTCAATTCCCATCGCAATTGAATTGTGGGCGTGTGTTGTGCACATTATTAAACATAACCTATTGATAACCATTCGCTTGTACGGTGCTTGCGGACGCTCGAACGAGCGTCCCTACTTGAGTGTGGTTAGAGTGTTCGACATTGGATGGGCATTGACAAACGGGCACCCTACC
>SAMEA3663095__coassemble_1740_pt1 | contig 11788 bp, 11 predicted proteins | sample SAMEA3663095__metabat2_high_PE_003 | metagenome-assembled genome bin SAMEA3663095 (sample SAMEA3663095) | pig gut metagenome | biome: pig gut; feature: pig-associated habitat; material: faeces | place: France | collected 2012
ATCTGTCATGGGGCTTATTTTTTATGGGTTGACGCAAACGTGGAGACGCTTACGGTCAACTCTCCGATTTTGTTTAATGTTTGCAAACATATAAGGAATGTTTAATCGTTTATGTATCAATGATTTGTTTACATTACAAAGATACAAAAACTTTTGAACATTCCTTCTCTTTTCTCTTGATTTTTAAGACTTTAAGGGCAAGCTATTTCCAGGTGGGAAACTTTAGTTCCGTGATACGGTTTAATTTTTTTGCATGAAATAGTATAAGGAAAAGTTATCTAATATTGAAACTTTTCCTACCTTTGCGATATGGAAAGGAAGATAGTTACTTATGTGGCTATTTTGAAGCTTTCATGGAAACACTGACGGACAAAGAGCAGGAGAAAATTCTGTATGGATTACTTCTCTTGAAGACCCAATATCGGTTGTCCAAGAAGTTCGTGAAACTGATTAGAGAAGGCATCTATGAGTTGAGGACGGATTTCAACAGCAATATATTCCGTGTATTCTTCATCTTCGACGAAGGTAGGATTGTGGTTCTTTTCAATGGTTTCCAAAAGAAGACTCAGAAAACGCCAAACGCAGAAATAGAAAAGGCAATTAAAATTAAGGAGGCATACTATGCAGACAAACAATCACAAAATCGCTGATTACGATTTGGTTCTTGATAAGAAATTTGGGAAGGCGGGCACTCCCGAGCGAGCATTGGCAGAGGAGAAGGCATACTCTTTCTACTCGGGTCAGATACTTCACGACGCTCGGAAAGAAGCCAATATGACTCAGGCTGAACTTGCGAAACGCACTCACACGACCAAGTCGTATATCTCAAAAATAGAAAATGGTATTATCACACCTAGCGTCGGTACCTTTTATAGGATCATCAGTGCTCTTGGTATGAGAGTAGAAGTAGTGAAACCAGTGTGCTAAGCCATCAGTCGTCCTATCTCATCTGTGTCCCGGCTGGAGCCAATGTTTTGACCACATGTTGCTTGCTGTTTTTGGTCTTGACGATGACCTGTACGCTTGTGCTGCCTGACTTATTGGGTTTCTTGCGTAAAAACATGATGCAAAGATAGCGTGGGACACCCCAATTCGCAAATTTTCAGAGGCTTATTTACTGATTTCTAAGCAATTAACTTTTTGCCCCCAAAAAGTGACGAAAACAGGAAAAGACTTTACTGGCACTGACGATAACGATGCCAATGGCAGCAATAAGTGGAGCGACAATTAAGCCTCACAAGCCAAACAGCCCACACAACCCTCTATGTCCATGCACTAAGAGGGTTTCATGAGCAGGCATGAAGGTGACGATATTTATGGTTCTTGAAAGAAGATGAGGGCGTGTCACAATGAAGTTTCATGACACGCCCTCATCTTTTCTTGCTTAATATTGTTGCTCTGCCTTGACAGGCATTAAACCACGTGCTAATTGTGCATACATCTCAAACAATTTGGCTACACATTCGCTCTCACTCAATTTAGAGCTAAAGCCATAGGCAGCCATCACTGCACGGTCGTTGGCACGGTGAGCCTCAAGCAAGTCATAAGGCATAGTTGCGGGGTCGTACAGGTCGGCCAGGCTGCTGTCAGGATATTTTGCCCGCGCATCCAATATGCCCTGCGCCGTCTGCGCTATCTTGGCCCGCTGACTATCAGAAGGCTCAGGCCAAGGAAAGTTGTTGTACACAATATCCTTTGAGTAACGGTAATCGCTCTTTAGTCTTCCGCACACCACACGCATCCATGCCATGTGCACGTTGCTCTCAAGGATGCCGAAGTGGTAGAGCGTGGCATTGGGAATAAGATGTACGGCATCGCTGGCAAACATACCTTTAGCTAAGAAGCCCATGGGCAGGTATCGCCGTCGCTCTGACGACACACGCGGAATGAGAATAGAGTCGCCTTCCGGCATGTTCTCTACTTGGAAACGCGTTGGGCGGTCGGCCAACTTGATGGTTGACCTTCTTTTACTAGCCAGCCTGAGCTGTCGCACCCTCTCCACCCGCTGCTTGCACAGAGGCATCTCATTGATTTGCCGTGGCGTGCAATCACCCAGCCAGAGACAGTAGCGGGGCTGTTGATGAATAAATTCTTCCGAACCATACCAGGGATGAAAGAGTGACACGGATTTCGGCTCATGCTTGACGAACTCCTCCATATCCGTTTTAGTGAACAGATAGTTTCCCCCATCAATGGGTTGATTACCTATTCCGATGGCTGGAACGTCGCAAAGCAGAGTGCTACGGCTATAGATAAAGGTGTCGAGGGCATCGATGAGATAAGGATTGATGTGCTTGGTCTCTATGGCTTTGCCATTGTCATAGATGCGCTTAGCGGCAGAATGTCTGCCCACGCTGAAGCCCACAACCACCACATGCACATGTGCCTTCAGCGAAGCCTCGCTATCCCACCTGAACGTTCGATAAGCAAAGTCTATCGCAGCACCCCTCTCCACCAGTGGTGCCCACAGATTGGCCACCTGCTCGCCTTGCGTAATACTGTTGGTAGAGACGAGCGCAGCATGGCATTCGGGATTTTGCTCCATGAGCTTAACAGCCTTGTAATACCACGCGCCGACATAATCGATGTTGCCTAAGTTTTTCCAATTCTGACCAAACACGTGCTCCATGTCGTCCTTCTGTGACGGCGACATAAGCCTGGCACCCACAAAAGGCGGATTGCCAATGATATAATCATACCTGACGGCTTTGCGCAAACGGGGCTTAGGGCCGGGATGTTGGTGAGAGGTCACTAAATTAATATTGTCAAACTCAAGAGGCTCATTGACCATTTCGCCTTCATTCTCAAGTATCAAATAGGTGTTCTTAGCATGAACGGTAGGTGTATCGTCCGGCACTTCCATCTCGCCCCACTCCATTCTCAAGGCATTGCCCTCTCTGATGTTGGCATAGCTCTTGAGTGGCAGAAAGTCGATGTCGTGATGGATGATGCGTTCGGTTTCTGCCATCATCTGACTCTCCGAAATCCATAGGGCCGTGGTGGCTACCGTAACGGCAAAATCGTTTATCTCTATACCGTAGAACTGATTGATATTCACTTTAATGGGATTGGTGAAAACATCTAAAGGTTCGATGGCATACATCGCCTTGATAACTTCGTTCTCCAGTCGCCTGAGCGACAGATAACTCTCCGTGAGGAAGTTGCCTGAGCCGCAGGCAGGGTCTAAAAAGGTGAGCGAGGCCAGCCTGTCCTGAAAGGCATGAAACTTCTTGAGCCGTGTCTTGGCAACAGGTTCTTCGCATATTTTGTTAAAATCATCGTGCAGACTGTCGAGAAAAAGGGGGTCGATAACCTTGTGTATGTTTTCTATAGAGGTGTAATGCATGCCTCCCTTGCGCCTTGTGTCGGGGTTGAGCGTAGACTCAAACACACCGCCAAAGATGGTGGGTGAAATCTGGCTCCAGTCAAAGTCTTGCGAGGCATGCTGCAGCAGCACGCTGCGTATTTCGTCGGTGAACTGCGGCACTTCTATCTGTTCGGCAAAGAGGCCGCCATTGGTATAAGGGAAGGCCGAGAGCTCGGGCTTGTCATATCTGCTGCGCTGGTCGGCCGGCGTGTTAAGTTCGGCAAAGAGGCGTATGAGCGCCATGCGCATATCTTCTGTGGGATAGTGCTCCATGTAGTTGTGAAACATATCACGCTTGCCGAAGATGCCGGCATCCTCAGCATAGAGGCAGAACACAAGGCGGACACAAAGAATATTAAGGTAACGTAGCGAGTGAGGGTCGGATGCATCATACTGCTTGATAAAGGCATCATACATCATGCCTACTATTTCACCGGCCTTCATCGACACCATCATCTCTCTCTTGATATGCTCGTTGCCAGTATCTACGAGAAACTGCAAGCGATAGTAGTCTTTGCCAAGATTAGACAGCAAGATGCGTTGCGGCTCACTGTTGGGACTTTCCATGTCATAAACATCAAACTCAGCAAAATTGCAGGTAACAATCCACCGCGGTCTCTTCGAATAGGGCAGCACAGCCGAATAACGCTGAGCCTGCTGAAAAGGTGTGAGCAGCGTGCCGTCGCTCTGCCTGATGGGCTTGCGCAAGTCTTTGCCAAGAGACTTCTGCTCTATCATGACATGAGTGGATGGTATCATTACATCGATGAACGACGTATTGTCAAGCTGAACCTTATCTTCAAACTCAACAAACTCAGTGGGATGCTCCACGCCATACACACTACCCAGCAGGTCGAGCCAGAAACGCTGGCTCTCTCCCTTCTCGTAGCCCTTATCCTTCCATCGCTTTGCGAAATCCTCGGCTGCTGATTGCTGTTGCTTCTCGGTGTTCATGCTCAAAACCTTTAGTTAGTTGTTATAATCAAAAGTTGAATAGACTTCTTACTATAAGATATGAACGTGATATATACATAAAAATTATGCCATGATACAAGTTTTGCACTCTCACCATGGGTTATTGGGGAGAGGCAGCACAAGTATCATCAACAAACAAGAGCGTCATGCCATCATAACTAAAAAAACATCTTTGTTATTTATGAATCCTATTTCGGCATATTGTATAAATCCATCTGTCAAATTGCTGCAACAGGCAGCCAAAGAATATTTTACAGATAATTCCGGGAAAATAGCAAACAAAATTTGTATTATATAAAATAAATATATAACTTTGCAAGAACAAGCAACACGCTCTACAAGCTATCAGACTAGCAAATCAAGCCATCTGCTCCTTAAAATATATTCTGTAAGAATACACTACGAATGAAATATTTAATAAAAATTTAAAACTTAAACCATGATTTATTCATCTAATTACCATTCACCTGCAGCAGAAGAAAGACATCGCTCGAAGGGGTTCACGCAGTTTGCCCCCCCAGTTGTCTTAGGATACTGTTGGTCTGCGCCATGCTTTTCATCACATTAGGCACGCGCGCTGATGATTATAAAGAAGTAGGGCAACTCCGTTATCAATGCAACAGCGATGACAATACTGCCACATTGGTCCAGGTATCCTCAACATCAAAACCTGCCGAAGGGGCAGCGCTCACCATTCCAGAGACCATTGATGTAGATGGCACGACCTACACGGTAACAGCCTTAAATGCCAATTGTCTGAGCACGGAGAATGGCTGTCCGCTACTGGGCTCCATCACGCTACCATCCACGGTGAAGACAATCGGCGAGAATGCGTTCAAAGGCCAGACGATGCTGACCAGCGTCAACTTTCCCGACGTCGAGACGATAGCCGGAGGGGCTTTCTCTGGATGCACATCGCTCAAGGAGGCATATCTCGGCATCTACACCACCGTTAAAGGTCAAGACAACAAATTCATTTTCGATAACGACGTACCATTGGAGAAGCTCACGCTGAGCAGAGCTGAAACAGACAAGTCCATAAATGATAAGGACGACGTCAAAGGTTTCGATTTTCCACCTCTTACCAATCTGAAGGAATTACATCTACCGGCTTTAAAGACCTTGAAATGGTACGGTGCGTTTAACAATTACAAAGCGCTTACCACCATTGATGCTCCTAAGCTTGAAAACATTCCCTCTCATACATTCAGCAATTGCGATGAGCTAGAATCCGTCAACCTGCCAAGCGTTAAGGAAATAGATGGTGGAGCAGCGTTTGACAATTGTAACAAGCTTAGAGGCATATATTGTCCGGCATGCACAAAAGTTGGGAATAGCTTTGTATCTTCCACGCCCAACCTCAAGACTATCAACTTCCCAGCCATGAAAGATGTAGGGGAGTCTTGGTTCTCTGGTATATCCACCGTTACCAATCTCACTATCAACCTACCCAATGCCGAGAATATAGGAAACAGTGCCTTTTATGGCAGCACATCGCTAACCAAACTGGATGCGCCAAACGTAAAAACAATAGGCTCCTATGCCTTTTACAATTGTTCTTCATTAACATCCGTCAACATGCCCTATGTGACATCCATTGGCAGCACTGCTTTTAGTCAATGCACGAAACTGTCATCCGTCAACATGCCGGAGCTGCAATCTATGTCTGGTGATTCATTTAATGGAGATTTACTTCTCACCGAACTGCATTTGCCTAAGCTGACCACTCTGTTGGATCCCGGCATCTCCATTCCGAACATCAGAATCTTGGACTTACCGGAGCTTACGACCCGCAGAAGTTCTAACCTCATTGCGAACAACGGCCAAGAAAACACTACACTGGAAGAAGTCAACGCACCCAAGCTGGAAACGTTAAATGGCGGCGATTTCGCAGGCTGCACAAATCTGAAAAAGGTCAACGTTGAAGCCGCAAAAACAATTTCCGGAGGTGCATTTAGCGGATGCACCAGTCTGGAGAGCCTGGACCTGCCCAATGCAACGTCAATAGAATATTCAGCCTTTGCGGGATGTACTGCATTGAAAAGCCTGTCCTTGCCCAAGGCAACGTCAATAGGAAGTGGCGCCTTTCAGGGATGTACTGCATTGAAATACCTGCACCTCGGTCCGGAAATAAAAGATGTGAGCCAAGGACAGATATTCATAACCAACGATGCTCTCACCCACGACGTACATATCAAGCTCGACTATAAAGACGGGGTCATCACCGCGCCTCAGTACTTGAGTCAGCATAAGGATATATACATTTATCACGTAGACTATACCCTTCTCAACAGCTATATGAATGCTGACACATGGAAGAACTTCATCTTTGAGCGCACGCTCGACGACGCATCGGAAACACAGTTCACCAACGGCCGTTACTACTTCTCTCTGAAGCGCGCGCTGAAACCGGGAGAGTGGAGCACACTGGTGCTGCCCTTCAGCCTGACTACCAAGGAAGTAAAGGGGATGTTCGGCGATAATGTGAAACTCGCCAAATACACCGGCTCCACGAAAAATTCTGAAGAAGGCTACATCCTGAACTTTGAGAAGACGGAAAGTATCACAGCCGGCGAGCCCGTCCTCATCTGCGGTGCCGACGAAAAGTCCGACAACACATACCTGGCAGGAAAGCTGCTCCTGGGTAATGACGACAACCGCGGCAAAGACGTGGAGAGTACCGTCAGCATGACCGACCCGACCACGGATACAAGCAATCAGTTCAACCTCAAGGGCACCTATACCCACAACGACTCTTTCATCCTGCCTGGCGACTACTACCTCGGCAGCGGCAACGCTCTCCATCATGCCAAATCTGCCAAGGCCCTGGGCTCTGCCCGCATGGTGGTACGCTACGAAGGAAAGAACCCGCAGGCAAAACTCGCCGCACTGAATTTCGACGGAGTTACCACCGGCATCGACGAGGTGAGAATGGACAACGACACACGCGAGGCCCTGACAGGCAGCAGCTCTGCACCGGCCTATAACCTCAACGGACAGCGCGTAAGCAACAGTTACAAGGGAATAATAATTATCAATGGCAAGAAAATCTTAAAACACTAAACGACCTATGAGCAATCATATAACAACCATCAATAACAAAGGACGAAAACGCCCTTACATAAAACCCGACAGCGAGGTTATCGAACTAAACGTAGCAGGGAGCATCAACGAAGCGCATGTGTCTGATGTCAAAATAAATGGATTCGATAAAGATGAAGTTCCCCCAATAACTGTCGTTGAGGATGATGACGAGGACGATGCCAACGCTAAGCAAAACGGAATGTGGAGCGACGACGATGCTATATAGCAATAGCTGAGAGGTGATATAATAAGAACAGGGAGGTGTATCAAAATTCTGGTTCATCCTCTTTTTCGTATTATTTTTTAAAACAAAGCCTCGACTTTCACAAGCCGGGGCTTTGTCATATCACAAAAAATTAGTATTTTTGTCGCATAATTTGCGGCGTTACATATAATATTTTGTCGCAAAAGCGTGGAAACTTTATGTATATACACGAAAGAGACAATTGGACAAACTTCCGTTGGGATGCTTCTGAGGTGTCTCTCCTTCAGGAGAAAGTATTCCGTAAGCAGGGGCTGCTTTACGGGAGGTTGAGCTCTCTGGGCTTTGACAGTAAACTACGTGCGATGGCGGAGAACCTGACATACGATGTGGTATATTCTTCAGAGATAGAAGGCATACGTCTAAACGTGGATCAGGTTCGTTCTTCCATTGCCCGGAAGCTTGGAATAGAGAACGTGAAATACACCGCGCCTTCGCACTATGTTGACTCCGTTGTAGGTGTCATGCTCGAAGCGGTTCAGCATTATGATTTGCCTCTCAGTAAAGAGAAACTGTGTGCTTGGCAAGCAGCTTTCTTTCCATCAGGCTACAGCGAAGGCAGTCAGATAGAGATTGGCAAATACCGTACAAACGAGGAGCACATTGTCAGTGGAATGTTCGGACGCGAGAAGATTCATTATATTGATCCTTCTCCAGAACGTGTAGAAGAGGAAATGCAGAAATTTCTCATCTGGTTTGATGGGGAAGAGCAAGTGAGCAGTGTTATCCGTTCAGCCATCGCTCATTTCTGGTTTGTGAGCATTCATCCCTTTGAGGATGGCAATGGGCGGTTGGCCCGCATCCTTTCAGACATGCTTCTGGCACGTGGAGAGAAGAGTGATTTCCGTTTCTATAATGTTTCATCACAGATAAACAAGGATAAGAGCCACTATTACGACATCTTGGAGCGGATGCAGCATGGCGATGGTGACATCACAGAGTGGTTGGTGTGGTACATGCAGAAATTGGTTGATGCACTTGACGAGGCAGACACCATCGTGACCACAATCCTAAATAAGAGTTTCTTCTGGCAGAAGGCATCGGCTGTGCCAATGACCGAACGTCAGACCCAAATGCTCAATCTCTTTCTTGACGGCTATGAGGCTAAGATAACGTCAAAGACATGGGCAACATTGGCAAAGTGCTCAAAAGACACGGCCATACGTGACATACAGGACTTGGTTGACAAGAACATACTGAAAGAGGACATTCCCGGAGCCAAGCGTCCCAGTTACTCCATCGTCTATGATGCAGAGGACTTGACGCAATTCTTCACCGATGTAAGTATTACAGAAGAGAATGGCATTCAATACCTTAAAGCATTGTTCAAGGGAAAGAAACCAATCTGCGAAAGAGTCCTGAAACTTGATGCTGACCGATACCAAAAAGGCGATTTGCCATTGTCCAATCTGCTCAGTAAATATTGCTCGTATATCGCAGAAAACAACAGAGACTTATAATCCCATTTTTGTGCCCGACACAGGCCGCAGCCTGGTTCGGGTGGTGGTAGCAAGAAACTAATTACCCACAATACATTGGCCGTTCCTGACCGATGGTTGTGGGTTCAGTGTGGCCTGAATAGAGCACTGTATCATCGGGGAGGGTAAGAATTCTCTTGTAGATGCTGTTGTAGAGTTGCACTTCGTTTCCACCTATATATTGCGTGGAGCCAGGACAGTCGCGGAAGATGGTATCACCGACAAAGGCAACTTCGTCTTGCAGACTATAGAAGATAACGCTGTCAGGCGTATGTCCAGGAGTATGGATGACCTTCAAGGCGAACGATGGATTGGCTTTCAGACGGATAATGTCACCATCATCAAAATACTCTGCTCCGTCCAGATAGACATTTCTGCCACAATAGGCACTCAGGTTCCAGCGGGTGTCCGTCAGGTATTTTTCTCCATTACGATGGATGCAGTAGGGGATGCCCAAGGTCTGGGCAATCTCCCTGACAGCACCCGTATGGTCAAAGTGACCATGAGTAAGAAGGATTCGCTCTATCGTCCAACCGTTCTCCTCTATCTTCTGCAAGATACGACTTGCCTGTGCGCCTGAGTCGATAAGGAATCCATGGCGCGTCTCGTCGTCAATGTAGAAATAGCAGTTGACGGCGAACACATCCTTGACAACAATCCGACGTATCATATACGGCAACCCTCCGGCCCACACTGATGGGCATCCTCGCCAACTGTATTCTCTTGCTGGTCTTTGAGTGCCTTTTCCAACGTATGTTTGAAGGCGCTGACAGACAAGGCACCGGGGATGACAAACTTTCCGTTGAACATAAAATAAGGAACGCCATGCACACCCCGCATCATGGCCTCACGCTCGTCGAAGCGCACCTCTTCCTCAAACTGGTTCGACTCCAATACGTTCTTTGCCTCAGTCTCGCCAAGTCCAGCCTCACGAGCCACACGGAGTAGCACGTCGTGTTCGGCCAGTTTCTCATTACGAGTAAAATAGGCATCAAACAACAGTTCACTCACGCGGTCTTCCAACGCTGTATCGTGCTTCGTCTGTGCCAATTTAGTAAGACGGTGGGCATCGCGGGTGTTGGTGTAGAGCGTGGTGGCATAGCGGAAGTCAATACCTTCGTCGATGCCAAGCTGTGAGATGTGGTCTATCTGCTGCTGGGCTTCCTCTTTCGAGAGACGATACTTCTTGGCAAAGCGGTCAACGGTGATGGTCTCAACCGTCTTGGGCGCGTCGGGGTCAAGCTCGAAAGCACGTGTCTCGATTTCCACCTCATTCTCCAGTCCAAGTTCCTTGATGGCTTTCTTCAGACGGGTCTCGCCGATGTAGCAGTAAGGGCAAGCATAGTCACTCCAATAAACGATTTTCATTGTCTTAATCTCCTTTACTTTATTGATGGTTATTACTTGTTTTGTTTTCAGGGAATCAACTGACTCTGACAGTACTCTAAGCGGTATCATTAGCGTCATAGAAACCGCAAATAGCCGAATAAATCTGTTAAAGAATCCCATTATCCTCACACTTTTGTTATGAATTTCGGTGCAAAGCTACGGAGTTTAAGCGAAAGTTTGTATATTTACACTCGTGAATGATTCGATAAGATTTATCGATAAGAACGATATAGTATGGAATTGAGACAATTAAACTACTTTGTAAAAGCCGCTGAGACAGAAAACTTCTCCATCGCAGCCCAGGAATGCTTTGTGGTACAAAGTACGCTTTCGCAACAGATCAAACAATTGGAAGATGACCTCGGCGTACAACTCTTCGAGCGCATTGGAAAGAAGGTGTCGCTAACCGAGGCAGATAGGCAGTTCCTGCCCTTTGCCCGTCAGACACTGGAGTATGCCGAGCAAGGCAGACAGCAACTTCAGGACATGGAAGGACTGAAAACGGGAAAACTCCGCATAGGTGCCACCTACGGACTCTCCGTGTTGCTCACCAGGACGATGCAGCGTTTCTGTCCGCAATACCCAGACATCCAGTTTGACGTCCGTTTCGAGCGCGCCGATGAACTCATTACGTTGCTTCATAATCGCGAGATAGACTTTGCCCTGACCTATAATCTTCTGGAAAACGAGCCGTTGCTGGAGGAGATACCACTCTTCGAGTCACTCTTATGTGCCGTTGTAGCAGAAGAGCACCCATTGGCAAAGTTTGAGGAAGTGAAGCTCAGTCAGCTGAAGTCTTTCCTTACAGCAGTTCCTGCAAAGGGCATGAATGCCCGCACGATGATTGACGGTCTGCTTCGTGATCACAGTGTTGACTTGAAACCTCTCATGGAAATCAACGAGATTTACACGATGATTCACATGGTGAAGTCATGTCACCTTGTAGCCATTCTCTCCGAATCAGTCATCTATGAGGAAGAAGGCTACAAGGCTATTCCAATTAAGGAAGCCAAGGAAACCATGCATGCCTCGCTGGTCTATGTCAAGGGGATGTATCAGCGCAATGCCGTAAAGGAATTCTTCAAGCGTATGCAGATAGGGGAAATCTGAATCAGCTAAAAACAGTACATAAAAGATGGACAGTATGTTAATGTGACAGCTGCATATAATAGTCGTATGAGGGTGTATCAAAATTCTGGTTCATCCTCTTTTTCGTATTATTTTTTAAAACAA
>SAMEA3663095__coassemble_1796_pt1 | contig 11329 bp, 6 predicted proteins | sample SAMEA3663095__metabat2_high_PE_003 | metagenome-assembled genome bin SAMEA3663095 (sample SAMEA3663095) | pig gut metagenome | biome: pig gut; feature: pig-associated habitat; material: faeces | place: France | collected 2012
GACCTCCGGATTATGAATCCGACGCTCTAACCAGCTGAGCTATCCCGCCATCACTTGTGATAAGCGGGTGCAAAGGTATTGCTTTTTTTCTTAACATGCAAATTTTAGGCGTTATTTATTTCTTCAGATCCGCAAAAAAGCTCTTGAGGGGGCTAAAAGCAAGGGCGCAGAGAAGTTTTCTTAGGCGTACAAGAGTGTATCAGGAGTTGTTAGTTTACAGTAACGTCCAAAGGCTTGAATAAGAAAAGAAAGGTCTTGAAAAGGTGATATCATCTTACGTAATTTTCTTGTTGTTGCAATTAGCTAATGCTAACGTAACACTAACAACTATTATCTATCCTCGATTACATTCATGTATCAGCCTAACCACTTTCTTAACCAATTCTGCAAATGTACGACCTACAATGTACGACCTACAAGCCTAGAAGCAAACAATCGGGCATCCTGACGCGACAGTTACAGCGTTTTGCGCACAAAAAAAGCGAACTCTCTCATGGAGGGTCCGCCTGATTTATGTTATAAGAGAGAGTGCTGGAGCAGTGAGCCGCGCGCTCTGCTGCCCCACCACCCTATCGGCCCATGCTTAATAGCCCGGGTTCTGCCAGTCGGCCGAATTAGAGATGGAGCCGAGGAAAGTGTCAGAGAAGGGGCGCAGGGCATATTCTGACTTGAAATACTTAGCCAGGTCGGGGTGCGTCTCCTTGAGATAGGTGTCGTTCTTGAACATTCCGGTGCGCTTGAGGTCGTAGAAGCGGTCATACTCTCCGCACAGCTCGCGGCCTCTCTCATCCAGCACGGTGCGCACGGTGGGCGCCTCAGTGAGCTGCTCTGCACCTGCACGCTTGCGTATGGTGTTGATATAGGTGAGCGCCTCAGCCGTGTTGCCCAGGTAGATATCGGCCTCAGCGGCGATGAGATACACCTCTGCCATGCGCATGATGAATGTAGCGTTGAGGTTGCCTATGCGGTTCTTCTTGGCGTTAACCACGTAGTAGTTGCTGCTGTTGTGCTTGTTGAGCGAGGGGAAGAAGTAGCGCTTCAGGTTCTCCTTGCCGTTGAGCGTCATGTTCACGTTGCGGTTGGCGTCGTTATACACGTCCTTATAGTCTATGGTGAGATAGTCTGAAGTCTTCTCGCCGGCCACTTCCTGCTGATAGTCGGCATCTTGCGGCATGACGAACTTAATGGCCACATCGCCCTTCTTTATTTTCTTGCCCACCACAGAGGCATCCTTGTCATAGTTGGCTGCAACGCCCTCGCCCCATGTATAGTCGGTGTTGGCCTTCCACTGAGTGGTGAACGACTTGTGGAAACGCGGGTCGAGCGTGCCGTCTTTCTGCACAAAGAGGCTGAGCAAGTGCTGCGTAGGCATGAAGTGGCCCGTGCGGCAGTCGTCCCATGTCTGGCGTGTCTCCACGTTGTCTACGATAGCTCCGAAGTTGGTAACGGCGCAGAGGAACTCCTCGTCGTTGCGGTTCAGCTTATGAGCGCCGTTGCTTGAGCCGTGTCCGTCGGCGCCGGCATACCAGCGATTTTTCCACAGTGCCTCCTTGTTGTTATAGTTGTTGGCTTGTGCAAACACCTCGTCGTAGGTGGGATACATATAGGCGCCATATTCCGTGCCGCCCTTCTCACAGTCGGCTATGAGCTTCTTGCTGGCAGAAAGAGCCTCTTGCAGATAGTCGTCGGTACCATACTCCTTTGTCTGCAGGCAGGCTTTGGCCAGAAATCCCAGCGCGGCCTTCTTGGTAGGTGTGGTTGTTGTGGCGTCGGTGCCCTTCTCCAGGTTCTCGGCGGCATACTCCAGGTCGGGTATAATCACCTCTTTATATATGGTGAGCGGGTCTGTCTTCACCGGAGCATAGTCGGGGGCGCTCTGCGTCTGCGTGAGCATCTCCACGCTTCCAAACTGCTCTACGAGGTTGAAGTAGTAAACGGCTCTCATAAAGCGTGCCTTGGCAATGGTCAGCCTGCGCTTGGCCTCGGTGTCATAAGGGGTCTTGTCGGCCAGCTCTATCACCTTGTTGCACGAGCCTATGCCGTCATAGCAGGCATAGAAGTAGCCGTTGGTCCAGCTTATGCTGGGTGCTCCGGCGTAGAACCAGAAATAGGTTTGATTGGTCTCTCTGTTGGCCGTTGTGGTCCAGAGATCGGTGTCGCCCTCTGTCATCTTCATGTAGTTTTCTGTTCCGTACAGGAATCTCTCAGCGCCGAAGTAGCACTGGTTGACGAGCGACTCCATGCCCTCCACCGATGTGGCGAAGTTCTCCATGGTAGATCCGCCGGGGTTCTCCTCGTCGAGCGAGCAAGAGCTGAGCGTCAGCGTGAGGGCTGCCAGAGCCGAAAGGCTGATGGCTGATATATTGTTCTTTTTCATTTTGCGTTAAGGTTTAAAGGGTTATGTTTATACCAAACACGAATTGCTTGTAAGTAGGGAAGGCATCGTTGCCGCCCATTTCGGGGTCTGTGTGCTTCAGCTTGCTGTCGCATATAATCCAGGGGTTATAAGCGGTGAAGTATACGCGTGCCTTCTGTATGAGCACCTTGCGTGTGAGCTGCTGCGGAAGGGTGTAGCCCAGGGTGATGTTCTTTATCTTCAGGAAGGAGCCGTCGAAGTAAGTGAAGGCGTTATAGCCGGCCGACTGGTCGTCGCCCACGCCCGGAGCGGGATAGTAAGCGCCCTGGTTGTTCTCCGTCCAGTAGTCGGTGCCGGCTATCTGGTTGGTTGTGATGCTCGACTTGGCGGTGTAACGGCCCAGCAAGTCGCTCTGGAAGGTCTGTCCCAAGCGGGCCATCATATACACGGTGAGGTCAAAGCCGCGATAGGTGAAGGTGTTGTTCAAGCCCAATATCCAGTTGGGGTTCTCGTGTCCGAGTATCTGTCGGTCATACTTCTCGCTGTATTTGTGCTTGCCCTCGTCGCTGTTGCCGTCCTTGTCTATGATGGGCACGGTTTCTATCTTGGTCCATCCGGGCTTCACGCCATAGGTGGCCAGGTCTTCAGCCGACGCGTCAGTGCCCCAGATGCCGGCATACTTATATCCGTAGACGGCATGTATAGGCTGACCCTCAAAGAGGTTCTCATTGATGAGGTCGCCCTCGGGCAAGCTCTCTATCTTTTCTTTCTGCCATGTTCCGGTGAGGGTGGTGCTCCAAGTGAAGTCGCGTGTCACGATATTACGCGAGTTGATGGTAAACTCAACGCCCTTGTTGGCCGTCTTGGCCAGGTTCTGCCAGCTGGCCAGCGTCCATCCCCATCCGGTCAGACCGGTGGTGATAGGCATGTTGCGCTTAAAGAGCAGGCCCTTGGTCTTGGTGCTGAAGGCGTCGATGGTACCGTCTATGCGGCCGTGGAGGAAGCCGAAGTCGAGACCGACGTTCCAGTTGTACGATTTCTCCCAGCTCAGGTTAGAGCTGCCGTAGGTGCCGCTATACTGCACAAAGGGCACATACTTGCCATCTACGCTCACGCCAGCCGAGCTATACTGATACACGTTGGTGGTGGTGGCATAGGCGCCCACGCCGCCTGAGTTGCCCGTTATACCGGCTCCCAAGCGCAGCTTCAGGTTGTCGAGCCAGTTCTTGGTGCCCTTCATGAAGGCCTCGTCAGAGATGCGCCAAGCCAGCGCGCCGGCTGGGAACGATGCCCACTTGTTGCCCTTGGAGAAGAAGCTCACGCCGTCCCAACGATTGGAGAATGTGGCGAGATACTTGCCCTTGTAAGAGTAGTTGAGGCGAACGGCATACGACATCTTCTGCGTTCTGGTGTAACCGGAGTTAAGCCATACTGGCGTAGACGATATCATGCGATACCAATACCATGAGTCCACCATCTGGTCATTGCCTCCGGCCAGATACTCCTCGGCCGTGTTCTTCTGCCATGACGTAACGCCTGTGATGCCCACGTTGTGGTCTTCGGCGATGGTGGTGTTATAAGAGAGAATGTTCTCCCACGTATAGTTGTAAGCCTCGTTGTGCGTTACCGAAGCGTGCGGCGCCTTGGCATAAGAGGGCAACTTGCTCGTGGCGTTCTGTCCCCAGTATTGTCCGAGGCGGGCGTTGCTGAGCGTGGCGTCCAGCTGCGAGCGGAAGGTGAGGCCTTTCACGGGCTGCAGCTCCAAGTAGCCAATGGCGTTGATGTAGGTTGTGCGCGTGTTGTTGGCATACTGATAGTCGAGGAAGTCGCCCAGCGGGGTATACTGGTTCTGTATATACTCCGAGTTCATCTTGCCGTCCTCGTTATACACGTCGCCCAGCGGCATGGCCGTGAGGGCTGCGTTATAGGTGTTGGAGTTGCCGCGGTCGCGCCTTGTATAGTCAAGGTTAGACGTAAAGCCCACCTTGGCCCAGCTGAATATCTGCTGATCCAGGTTCAGTCGCAGCGAGTAACGCTCCTGCCCCTCGTTAGAGAGCAAGCCCTTCTCATGGGCATACGATGTAGAGGCGTATATCTTAGTCTTGTCCGTGCCGCCCGTAACCGACAGTGAGTACTTCTGCGTAGTGGCCGTATTGCCCGATGCCTGGTCCACCCAGTCTATCCATTTGTTGTTATAAGCGTCTATGTAGGCCTGGTTGCCGCCCATCAGAGCCTCGATGTTCTGCGGATAGTCGCCGTTCTTATACTTATAAGCCTCGCGCATGTAACGTGTCCACTCGTCGCCCACCATGCCGTGCTTGAAGTTTGGCGTGCCACTCCAGCCGTAATAGGCATCGAAGTTCACGCGTGTAGAGCCCGACTTGCCTCGCTTGGTGGTGATGATAATCACGCCGTTGGCACCTGCCGAACCGTAGATGGCTGTGGCCGAAGCATCCTTCAGCACGTCTACGCTCTCTATGTCGTTGGGGTTGATCTGGTCGTAGCTGCCGGGAAGGCCGTCGATGATGAACAGTGGCGAGTTGTCGCCGTAGATAGAGCGGTTGCCGCGCAGCACGATGTTCACGCCTGAGCCCACCTCACCGCTGGTCTTGGTGATGTCGAGACCCGACACCTTGCCTTGCAAAGACTCCATCACATTGTTGGTGGGGGCTATGACGATGTCTTGGTTCTTCATGGATGTCACGGCGCCCGTAAGGTCTTTCTTCTTCACTGTGCCGTAACCCACAACCACAACCTCGTTCAGTCCCTGCACGTCGGGCTCCATCTTGGTCAGTCCTCCGGCCTTCACCTTCGCGTCTTTATAGCCCGCATAGGTCAGGGTGAGCATTGTGCCGGACTTCACGCCCAGCTCGTAGTTGCCGTCTACGTCGGTCACCGTGGCCGCTCCGTTGGCCGCCCTGACGGTCACGCCGATAAGCGGTTCGCCGTTCTCATCTACTATTCGGCCCTTCACTACATCCTTCTGCTGTTGCAAAGACGTGGGCTGCGTGGCCGGCGACACTCCGGCCGTCACGGGCATAGTGCCCAACATGCCAAGCAAGGCCATAGTGCCCAATGTGCCAAGCACGTGCTTGTCATAATGCTTTTTGCTAGATTGTTTCCTCATAAAAATTATCTATAATGTTAAGTTAGTATGATTTAAGCGTACTTCTTACAATTATATGACGCGCCTTATATATTTTTGTCATCTCAAAACCAATAAAAAAAATCGTTAGAAGTCCCCGCTGTATAACCGACGCCATAGGTATGTGGGCGGTGAAAAGCCTGTTTGGGCTGCAAGGGCGTCACAATGTTACAACGTTTTTTCAAATTTATGAAGATGTTGTGGTGCGCGATAAATAGCGGCCTGGCTGTTTGTTTATCTTGCTCATTCGGATTATCTTTGCATCTGAAAATACAAACTTGGCCAATATCAACAATAGCATTACTTATGTATAGGAATTTACGATTTATCATGCTCGTCCTCCTATCGATTTGCATGGGAGGAGCATGCAGTGTGCAAGCCCAGACTTCTTAAGCCTCGATTGATTTCTTCTTGTCCATAATCTGTATATTTTTAATCGTTTGTGAGTCTTATTTTCTTTTGACGCTGCAAAGGTACGGACTTTCAAACGAAAGAATCTTAAGATCACCTTAACTGTTTCTTAAGATTTCATTAAGGCCAATTTTTCACTTCGCATGACCTTTTTTTCTATACAGATCTTCTGAAGTATTGCATGAATGCAAGTATCCTCTATGCGCAGACGTACTGCCTTCGAGACATTTTTTCCATCACTCACCTAAAGTCTTAACACCATATCACGCAATGCATTAGGCATCAAAATGGTTTTCAGCAGATAGTCAAACGAATGTTTGACCAAATGTAAAACGAATGTTTGACCGAACGTACAACGAACGTTTAACCATCAAGTTGACAACTATTTTCCGGGGAAATCCTAACGGGATGATTCTTTTTGCCAACCTATACCAACTGCCACCTTAGGTGTAATTGCAACTTTTTTGTCAAATCCTATGAATTCATAGAGGTTGAGGTAGCGGGATCAGCAGAACCGATAGGGTCAGCCACACAGTCGTGACTCTGCGGCTCCGGCCGGTATAAAACCGAGTCCTCTGTAGCAGTAAGTAGACAGAGATGATTGTCATAGAGCATACCTTCCAAATTGATGTCCTCACCAAGGTCTGGCCAGTGAATGTCTTTATCGTTCACTACTGTGAAGTTACCGAGCTGCGAGGGTGATGCGTGACGGAATCCCCTCATCGTAGAAAGGTCATAATCAGCAATCTCTCCCGACTCTGTCATCGCATAGAGGTGATGTCCGTCCAACCAAATTCGAGAAATATAAAGCCTATCCATTGTTTTCCTCCTTAAAATAATTTTTCCAACGGTCGATGACAATCTCCCAATTCTCTTCGAGTACTGATTCTATGAGTAATATATAATGTTTCTTAAAGCCATGATTAAAAACCAGCTCTACCGGATCAACATTATATTTGGCCTCATGACCATCCTTCAATATATGTACATGAATTGGAGCATAGTCATTACTATAGAACATGAATCTAAATCCAAATAAAATAAATATGGTCGGCATAGCATGTCTTTTCTGCAAAAAAACAAACTTTCTGCAAACTACAAAGAGAAAAGCGGGAAACCTTTGGTAGTTATCCAATTAATTCTGCTTCACACGTTCCACCTTCCTTGTCCGAACTACAAGCGGAACGGTCTCTACAAAGACATTACTGGTGCTCAAGCCCATGGCCTTCGGAGCACTCTGCTTGAGATGATGTACAAGATTATAGATGGTCATGATGAAACGGGCCTTGGGAGTAAACACATTGAATTCTGCATATACTCGTTTGATAAACACGAAGATGAAGTTTCCCGCCACATGATGGCGACGCAACGAGTCGTAGCCACTCTCAAGCGCAAAGCTGCCTTTCTCCACCTGATCCTCGATGACTTGACGGAGATAGAGGTTGACATAAGGCTGCACGCGGAATCCTAAGTGAAGGTTGATGCGGTAAAGCGTACCCGGTATCAATTCATAGAAGTCGTAGCTGCGTTCATTGGGCGTGTCCTCATAATCCGTGTGCAGCAAGATATAGTGGTCGGCGCGCATGGGATGTTTGTTGATAATGGAATACAGCACCTTCTGTTCCACATCGTACTTGCCACCGAACCGACTCATATAAACGACATTGGTAGCAAACTTAGAGATTGACGTGTCAGCCTTGATATCCGACAATATATCATAGTACTTCCGGATGTCGCGGTGCTCCACAAAGGTGTTTCTGATCTTGTCGGCATTGTACCACACATACATCACAAGACAGATGGTTCCAGCTAATAGCATCGTCACCCAACCGCCATGCATGAATTTGGCCAGGTTGGCCACGAAGAAGATACTCTCCAAAACCACGAAAAAGCTGATGACGAGAATCACGATACTCCGTTGCATCTTGCCTTGCTTGAGATAGCAACCTAAGAGCAAGGTGGTCATCAGCATTGTCACCGTGATAGCCAGTCCGTAGGCTGCCTCCATATTACTGGAAGTCTGGAAAAACAAGATGACGACGATGCACAGTACGTAAAGGCTGACATTAATAAACGGTATATACAACTGCCCTTTGATATCGGTAGGATATTTAATGCGCTGCCGTGGCCAGAAATGGAGATTCATGGCCTCACTAAAGATAGTAAACGACCCACTGATAAGTGCCTGACTGGCCACGATGGCTGCTATGGTGGCCATCGTTATGCCCACGGGTAGAAAGGCATGCGGCATAATGGCGTAGAAAGGATTTGTGCCCGTCGTCAGCTGGTCGGCGTGGGAAATGATCCAAGCTCCCTGACCGAGATAATTGCAGATGAGCATTGTCTTGACAAAGGCCCAGCTCACCCGGATATTTTGCTTACCGCAATGGCCCAAATCGGAATAGAGTGCCTCAGCACCTGTTGTACAAAGAAACACAGCACCCAAAATGAGGAACCATTCCGGACTGGTAGTCAACAGACGGATGGCATACCAAGGATTGAAAGCCTTGAGGATCATCCAACTGTCACCCACATGTGTCAGTCCCAGTATGCCAAGCATCGTGAACCACAATAGCATCAACGGACCGAAAAGTTTGCCGATGGCACTGGTACCATACTGCTGGATAAAGAACAGCACCGTAAGGATGGCAATGGCAATAGGGATGACGGGGGTGGAAGGCTCATAAGCGCGCAGCCCCTCTATGGCTGACAAAACGGTAATGGAAGGTGTGATGACTCCGTCGGCAACGAGTGTGCTTGCTCCGATGATGGCAAGGAGATAGAGCCACCCCCTGCCATGTTTCCTCACGAGCGCATAGAGCGCCAGGATGCCACCCTCGCCTTTGTTATCGGCGCGCAGTGCCAGTACAACATATTTCAATGTTGTCTGAATAGTGAGCGTCCAGATGATGCACGACACTGCACCAATAATGTAGTCGGTGGTAATAACAGGAGTGGCACCGATGATTGCTCTCATGACATAGAGCGGTGACGTTCCAATGTCGCCATAAACGATGCCTAAAGTCACTAACAGACCCATCACGCTGAGCCGATGGGCCATACTTCCCGAAGGAACTGTCTTTGAAGTCATATATGTTATTCTAAATCATATCTGCCTGCAATATTACAAAATGCCTATGACATTGTATTGCTCAACGCGATATTATTAAGAATAATTAACCTCTATCACGCCACCATTTTCCTTGGCATCAGCCGTTCTTGCAACCACTGGAAGATGATGAACAGGGCGGGCACGAGGAAAAGCAGGGCAAGGATACCCAACACCATGCCACCCACCACACATGAGGCTAATGAGCGGCTGCCATTGGCTCCGGCTCCCGTAGCCACCATCAGGGGCAACATGCCAAGGAGCATGGTGAGAATAGGCTGAACCATTCTCCGGCTGACGGCTGAGTTCCTTGACGAAACGGTCTTCCACCGTTACGGTCCTCCAGGTTGAGGTCAAAGCCTCTGTGACACCCTGCATCTTACGGCGTGCGGCCCAGCTGGCAACATGCCGTTTTTGCGCCATAAAAGGGCCATTCCTGCCTCATCAAAGCGGCTATTTGGCAGGGCAAAAAGGGCTTTGCTGATATGCTCCGGGGGCTAATGATGAACTGAAATGGCTGTCAATATTGTGAAATGTTGTGCCTTTGCGATTCTCAGAGCCGTGGGCATGCGGCTCACCCGGATGACCAGACTATCATTGTGCCCATGACGCGTGCAGGCCACATGGCTCTTCAGAGGTGCGCCTGCCGCCGGGGTGCAGCAGCCTGTGGCATTCGGGTGAAGTAGCCCGTGGCGGGATTGGCCATCCCTATGCCGGTATTGCCGTCAGTATAGGCTGCCGCGCCCTTGAGCCTCTTGCAGTAGAGAAAGGTTGATGAGCTATGAGCCGCCGGGCCGTTTGTCCAGCAGTTGTCACAATAGATGGTGGTGAGGGCCTTACAGTTAAAGAACATATAGTTTATGCCGGTTGTCTTGCTGATACTGAAGGCTTGCATGTTTACATACTTCAGGGCAGAACATCCGAAGAACATGCCACTCATATTGGTTACATGGTCTGTATGAAAGGCCGACAGGTCTAACGACCTAAGCGCCGTGCAGGCAGCAAACATGTATCTCATGTTGGTAACCCTGTCCGTACGGAAGCCATTGAGATTTAAGCACGTCAGTGACTTGCAGCAAAAAAACATGTTGGCCATATTGGTTACGCTTGCCGTATTGAAGCGAGAAACATCCAATGCTTCCAGGCGCTTGCAGTCATAAAACATGTTGGCCATGTCGGTAACATCCTGGGTGTTGAGGTTTTCCATGCCGATGATTTCCTTCAGGCCATGACAACAGCTAAACCACTGCCGGGTGGTTGTGGGTCTGAAGTTCTTGAAGGAGGCATCAAAAACGACCTGGGTTATGGTTTCGTCGGGCGAGGTGTGGGTTCCCGTCCATGCCGGGAAAGACCACCCTTTGTCAGTCTGCATGGCGCTCAGGTCGTATAGGGTTCCCGCGCGAGTGGAGCGCCACGAGTCAAAATAAAAGGTGAGGGTCTTTCCGTCGGCACTTTTCTGCACATAGGCCTCTTTGCTGAGCTCCTGCACCTTTTGATGCTGAGCAGGCATATCGGCAAACAAACCAGGTATGGATGCAAACACACTTTGCAATATATTGTTCTTCATCTCTTTTTTTGCCTCCTTCCTTCATGTCCCGTCAGGCCTTACGGGCTGCGCCTTGCGGAGGCTGCGGCGTTGGGTTGATAATTAGAACTAAGATTTCTGGCAGCAAAGATAGGCACTGAAGGAGGCAACAGGCCTTGTATAATCGGACAAAAGCCTTGCAAAATCAGACATTCTGCATTCTATCATCTTGCAAAATCAGACATAGCGCCAACGTAATTTGTTGATATTCATAAGTTTATTGATGACATGTTGCTTCATATTTTCCATTGAATGAGAAGAGAAAAAATGAGATAGCCTGCTGACATCTGACGCAATTTCAACCGCTATTGCCTCTGTGCATGGCCTTGCTGCTATAGTCCTAATAGCGGTAAGAGCCACCTTCTATGACACTTTTTATGACAAAGTCCTTGATCTTTTGTCGAAAAAACGTATCTTTGCAGACGATAGTCACTACATAACATCAATAAACATGAAACGCACCTACCCTACCCTGACCCATTCATACCTGTATACTTTCGCTCGCAAGGCGTGCGGCATGGCTGTATATTTGTTTGCCCTCGCCACATTCATTCTGTTGTTTCTACCTTCGTGCAGCCCCCACAAGGCAGGCGCAGGCAGCAACGGGGCTGGCAGAAAAGGCTCCGGCACGCACTCTGATGTCATGGTTTCAAAAGAGGCACAACCCTTCATGCAGCTCATGGGGCAATATCAGGTAGCCAATGGCGAGGCTCGCGTAGCCAC
>SAMEA3663095__coassemble_1919_pt1 | contig 10569 bp, 7 predicted proteins | sample SAMEA3663095__metabat2_high_PE_003 | metagenome-assembled genome bin SAMEA3663095 (sample SAMEA3663095) | pig gut metagenome | biome: pig gut; feature: pig-associated habitat; material: faeces | place: France | collected 2012
ACTCTTGCATAACCTTGCGCATGGCATCGAGCGTAGCTTGGCTGTGGAGCACGTCAAGCAGGGGCGCGTCGTACTCGTCGATGATGACCGCCACCTGCTTGCCTGTCTTCTCCATGGCGCGGTGGATGAGCCCCGTGAGCAGTTTGCCCGGTGTGGTCTCGTCATTCTCCCTGCCATAAACTTCAGTCAATGGTTTCATCATCCACATCAGTGTCTCTCGCAGCTCTTGGGCATTGTCCTGCCCTTTGGCCACACTGAGGTCAAGGTGTAGAACGGGATACTGCGTCCATTCCTTCTCGAGCTGCATGATCTTCAGTCCACGGAAGAGATCCTTGTCGCCCCGGAAGTATGACTCGAGTGTCGAGGTAAGCAACGACTTTCCAAAGCGTCGGGGGCGGCTCATGAAAATAAACTTGGCATAGTGTGCCAGTTGCCACACAAGATCAGTCTTGTCTACATACAGATAACCCTCTCGTATGATTTCAGAAAAAGTCTGAATGCCTACCGGATATTTTCTCATCATCTGCTCCATAGTGCGATATTCTTGATTCCGCTGCAAACTTACGCAAATTATTTGGAATTAACAATATCAGCCGGCTTTTTCTTGTTAAGATGGGATGAGTATCCATATTGTTTTGATTACCCTGCCATGGCGGACGACCACAAGGTCCGCACCCTGCAAATGACGGACATGGTACACGAACGTCCAAAGGTCTCGAAAGATTTTCTCACACGGATCGTAAAGATTTTAAGATAGCTAGGCTGTGTCAACCACAAGCGTGACTAAGCCGCAAGCGTATCGACCAAATATAAAAGTAATGTTTAACTGGGTCAACCAACATTAAAAATAAGGCTTAAGTAGTCAACCAAAAACGTTAAACTACATATCGTCCCATCGTTCCACATAAGTGGAAAGATGCTGCCTCATATGTATCACGATGAGACAATACATTTGCGCATCTTATCAAGTGCTGCAAACAGTTCTTCAACCTTTGCTACTATTCGATGTTGCTCGGCAAGAGAAGGAAGAGGAATAATCCAATTTTCAATGTCTCCTTTATTAATTGAAGGTGAATTATCACCTTTCATTAATTGATTTAATCCATTGACGGTATATGGAGATAACATGAAATAATAGCAGTATTTACTATACAATTTTGAAGAGGGTCTACATACAAAGAAACCTGTAGATGCTATGCAATCATTTTCTTCAACAAGAGCAATATTGCGAAGATATGGACGAACCATCGAAAACAAGACATCCCCTGTCTCTGTTGCTCTTGACGCTCGACTTGGAGCTTTTGATGTTTCTAATATTTTAGGTTCTTTGATCCTATTATTCTTATTATCAATAGCATCTATATCTATGTATTTAAAGGTATCGCCAGAAGGTACTTTTCTCTTCATCGGGAGCAACACTTCTTTTAATTTGACCTCTTTCCATACACCATCTTGCTTTACCAATTTGCCATGAATAGCCAAGTCCAGAATTTTGGCCTTGGTCTTGTCGATGTTGTCACGGAGACCAGTTTGATAGCTCTCAATGATACCAACAGACTTCATTTGCCTTCTTTTCTTAGTATTTAGAAGGTCATCGAGCTGATCCACGGCATCACTGATAGCCTGGCTCTGAGCCTTCATCTGGGCGATGAGTTCATCCAGCGTCATGTCGGTGTCGGTATCATCTTTCTCCCGTATCCACGTGATGTCAAGACTCGTCTTGTCTCGCTGCAGCAACTCCTCTACGGGAAAACAGCGCCAGCGCCCATTGGGATTGCTCTCACTATAGGTCGCCTTGCGCGGCTGTTCCTCATAGCGCTTCACGAAGTCGTCGAGATCGCTCCGCTTGAGCGGGTTCTGCACCAGCGTGTGACTGATGCCTGTACGGTAATCATAGTACCACGTCTCCTTCGTGGGCTCACCGCTGCGGAAAAAGAGCACATTAGCCTTCACTCCCTGGGCATAGAAGATGCCCGCAGGCAGCCGGAGGACAGTGTGGAGATTGAAGTCCTCGAGCAACTTCTTGCGGATTATCTCTCCTGCCCCTGCCTCAAAGAGGACATTATCGGGCAGTACCACGGCAGCCCGGGCACCCTGTTTCATCATCGTCATGATGTGCTGCAGGAAGTTGAGCTGGTTGTCGCTTGTCTCGGCAAAAAAGTCGTCACGGCTGATGGACACGGAACCTGCAGCACGCTTGCCGAATGGTGGATTGGCCAGAACCACGTCGGCCATTACATCCGGCGCTTTGGCCAAAGAGTCACGACACTCTATCGGGCTCCTCGAAGCGTCCATACCATGCAGGTACATATTCATCGAGGCCAGTGTCACCACGAGCGGTGTGTTGTCATAGCCGTAGAGTTCGGAGCTGCGCAACCGTTCCAGCTCACCGGCATCGTTGGTCTGACGCCGCATCACGTCAAAAGCAGCCAGCAGGAATCCGCCTGTACCGCAGGCCGGATCTACGATGATTTCGCCTATCCTCGGATGCGTCACGTCTACCATGGCCTGGATGAGTGCGCGCGGCGTGAAATACTGCCCTGCCCCACTCTTGGCATCACGGCCATTCTTCTCCAGGATACCCTCGTAGATGGCACCCTTCACATCGGTGTCCAGCGCCAGCCAGGTGTCCTCGTTTATCATCGAGATGACTTTCTGCAGATACACAGGCTGCTGTATCTTGTTGGAGGCCTTCCGGAAGATGTTGCCCACGAGCCCCTTTTGCTTCGAAAGCTCATTCAGCGTCTTTTCGTACTGTTTCACCAGATCGTCACCGATGAGTCCCTTCAAGTTGCTCCAGCGGTAGCCTTCGGGAATGGCACTCTCCTCGCCCAGAATGGTGGTGCTCTCATCATCCATCTTGAGGAAGAGCAAATAGGTGAGCTGGGTGATATAGTCCGTGAAACCGACGCCGGCACCAGAAAGGACCGTGGCGAGATTCCACACTTTCTTCTGTATGGTTGATGCCTCCATAGAGGCTGACTTATGCTGTGGCATTATTCTGATTGTATAATATAAATTGCGATAATGAGGTGATATAGTCGTTGGCTTGTTTCCTGCCGTCTGCCGTTTTGAAACTGAGGATAAGCTTTACAGCCGACTCGCGGTTGTAATTAGAGAAGAGTTTAATATCGGCAGATCCATTGGCTACTACGTAGTCTTTGACTTGTGCGAAGATGCGTACCTGCTCTTCGGAGAGCCCCTTCGGGTGCTTGCCTTGCAGTTTACCGCACCAGAGGTTGAAAAGGCTGTTGGCTCGGCTCGAAAGCGGTGCCAGACGGCTGATGGCATGATAGGCATAGCGCACCAGCTGGATGATATTGGTCAGCATGTCCTTCTCATTTTTATTTGTCAGCACCGTGACTGCCTCGGGATGCAGCAGCGCATAAGAGCCCCAAAGACGTGTAGTGGCAAAATGACTGTTGGCTTCCAACAACCGGTCGCGAAGCTGTTCCAGCATCATTCGTGTGATGGGAGCGTTCTGATTCTGATAGATGATGCGCAGTGCTTCGATGTCGTCACGATGAGTGGACACATAAGTCTCGAAAGCCAGCGTCAGCTCATGGGCATCATGCTGCGAGAATCCTGCATCAATCAGCCTGTCGCTCCCTGGTCTGAGCACCGTGGTGAAACCGGCATTGAGTTTGAGCAGGTATTCACGAGCTTCGGCATGATTGCGCAACGAGGTCACCAGATCGAGGCGCAGCTGATTGTCTCCGTCGATATTGATGTATGGCGGGAGACCTCTCTCCATAGCGTGATAGACAGCCGTATAGATCTGCTGCATCGTCTGACCGGCAAGTTCTGCAAAACGAGCCTGCTGCTTCTCCTCAGCACGGTCGTCAATCCGCGCCATGCGGGCGGATAAGATACGGAGATTGAGATCACTCACGATGCCGTGGGTAATCTCCTCAAGCACCTGGGCAAGCGTGGGCAACGTATGGCCGGGCTCCATGGCCACGGGGCGCATCTGTTTGGCATGTTCTGTCACGCCTACTGCATCGATGACATAGAAGAGCGTCTTGCTGGTGGCGTTGGGTGTCACAGCCCTAAGCTGGTCGTCGTCGATGGTGCGCACCCCGCGCCCCACCATCTGATTGTACAACTGCTCTGACTGCACATCACGCATGAACATCACCACTTCCAACGGTTTAACATCCGTGCCGGTAGCAACGAGCGTCACCGTCACTGCAATGCGGAAGTTGCGATCCGTACGGAAACTCTGGATAAGTTTATTGCTGTTGCCTGCCGAATAGGTGATTTTCTGCACATAGCACGGATCCATCTCCTTATGGAACACCTCCCGTGCAATAGCTGTGATGAGTGTGGCATGAGCATCGTTAAGCGCGTAGATGAGCGTCTTGGGTAGATACTTAAAATCTTCGTCCTTACGGCCGGGGAAAAGATCCTGATATACGTTGTCACGATAAGCCGTTAGAATGGTGCGGATCTGAGCCGGGTTGATCACACTGCGGTTAAGTTCTTCAGGCGAATAGCCACGCGCCTTCTCCATGCGGATGCGCTTCTCAGCACCCGTATAATTGGTTATCACGTCAACTTCCTCTTCTGCAGCTATCGTGCCACCATTCTCCGTGGCGTCCGTACGGATACGGTAGGGCAGAAAGTCCACATTCACCTTGTCTGCAATACTCTGATCGAGCGAGTAGTTGATCACCACATTATCATCGAAGAAGGCTAGCGTTTCAGGACCCGGTGTGGCAGTAAGACCTATCAAACGAGCCGTGTCGAAATAGAGCAGCACCTGCTTCCATGAATTGTATATCGAGCGGTGGCACTCGTCGATGATGATAAGGTCGAAATAGTTATGGGGCAGCGCTGGATTGTCTCCCACCCCATGGCTACCGCTCTCTTCATCGTCGGTCTCCTCATTGTCGGACTCATCCACCTCCTGTCCGTTAAGATAGGCATAGAGCCCCTGGATAGTGGCAATAACCACCTGTGCGTCTTTCGGGATTCGGTGATTGCGCAGTCGTTCCACCTCATAAATGGTATTGAAGGCATCACCGTTCTCCGTAAGGTGATAGTTGCCGAAGTCATCTTCTGCCTGTTTACCCAAGTTGTTGCGGTCTACGAGGAAGAGGATGCTGTGCATAGGGGTATAGGTGAGGAATCGGTAAGCAGCGGTGCAGGCTAAGAAGGTCTTGCCCGCTCCCGTGGCGAGAACCATCAGCGCCCGTTTCCTTCCCTGCCGGAAGGCGCTCTCAAGATTTCGGATACCTTCATACTGGCACTTGCGTAGACCATCCCTGCGAAGTTCGGGCAGCCCTACCCACATATCACGTATATCGAGGCGCCTGGCTATCTCCTTCGGGGTCAGGAATCGGTCACACGGCATATACTCACTGTTGGGATCACCAAGGTCACGGAAAAGGATCTCCTTACCATTGGCCAGCCAGACAAAAGGCAGCGGCTTGCGGAAGCAGCGGAACAGCTCCTTCTCGCATCGGGCATAATACTCTACCTGCAAGATATGATTGGTAGTGGCAAGCTCAATATCGCCACGCTTAGCCTCGATGACGCCCACGGCAAAGTCATTGAGAAAGAGGATATAGTCTGCCCGGTGGTGTTGCTCCGTAGGAGCCTCGCACAAAGCTTGCGCCTCCTGATTGGCTTCATATTCAGATCGGAGCACCACGCGCCAACCGGCATCATGAAGTTGTTTGTCAATATGCTGACGAGCTTTCTCCTCCGGCAATATATACTTCTGGCCACTATTCATGATAAATTGTCCTATCTTCCGCTATACAAAGTTACGAAAATATTTTTTAATCCTACAAGAAAGACAAGAAAAATTAAGTTTAACCTCAACCTTAAGAAGCCTATTACGTCCCAAAAGCAGAGGGACACTTAATGGACTTTATACAATAAGCCACTTGTATCCCCCCGGTTTCTATCTTACGATAATTTATAGCTTAAAACAGAAGACTTACTCTTCCACCTCCCACTCATCCACGGTGTGCTTGTCGGCATCGAAGCGGATGCCCACCTTTACCACTCGCCGGCCGTCGGTGAGATATGGCTTGGCATAGCCACGGTCGGTGATTTGCTCTAGGGCATGGCAGGCTGTGTCGCCCACTTTCAACTCCATCACATATATGGCGTCGGGCATGAAGATGACCATGTCCACGCGTCCGCCTGCCACCTTCACTTGCGTGCGGGCATAGACGTTGAGCATGGAGAAGATAAGATAGAACGTGTACTCGTAGAAGCCCTCCTTGGTGGCGGCGTCGGCGAGTTTCTGCTTGAAGCCCTCCACATAGGGAATGCCGGCAAGGTAAGCCTGCATGTGCTGCATGGCCAGGTTGATGTCACCCTGCTTGAGCGCCTTCCAGAACTTAGCCGCAAAGCCGATTTGAACATCGCCACTGTTCAAGCCGGTATAGGTGGGCAGCAAGCCGTATACATATCCTACCCGCACCTCCTGGTTGGGGATGGAAAGCTCATAGGCCTCCGTATCAGGATCGTAGTCCTTGATGGTGAGATAGCCGCTCTGATAGAGCAGCGGCAGCGCGTCCTTCATGTTCTCCGTGGGTTGGTCGAAAGCCGACTCGGGCACGTCGAGAGAGTCGAGCGAGGTGATGTCGGTGTGGAAGTGCTGCATCTGCTTGATGAGGAAGGTGGGCGTGCCGGAGGCAAACCAGTAGTTCTTCAGTCTGCGGTGAAGAAAGCAATTCAGCAGGCTGAAGGGATTATATACCTCGGGAGCGTCTGCGGCAAAGTGATAGCCGTCGTACCGTTGCTTGAGTTTGTCGTGCATTTCCTCAGGCGTAATCTTGTAGCCGTTGGCTAGAAGCTCCACGTCGGGCCACAGAGTGGTGCAGAGCTCCTTCTCGGTGAAGCCGCAGATGGTTGAGAATTTCTCCTCCAAAGAGACATTTGCTAAATTGTTGATGGTGGAGAAGATGCTCAGTTGCGAGAACTTCGTGATGCCGGTGATGAAGCAAAACTTTATGTAAGCCTCGTTGGCTTTCAACGGGACGTAGAACTCTTGCATAACCTTGCGCATGGCATCGAGCGTAGCTTGGCTGTGGAGCACGTCGAGCAAGGGCGCGTCGTATTCGTCGATGATGACCACCACCTGTTTGCCCGTCTTGTTAAAAAGTCGTCTGATGAGTCCATCAAGCTTTTCACCCGGTGTCACCTCTTCCGGATTATCCTCATAAATGTCCAGCCGCTTCATGATGAGAATCAGCGATCGCTGAAGATCCTGGGCTGAAGACTTTCCTTTTGCGATGCTCAAATCGAGATGGATGACTGGGTACTGCACCCATTCATTCTCCAAAGGCATAATCTTCAACCCTTCAAACAACTCGCGGTCGCCTTTGAAATAAGATTCCAAAGTAGAAGTGAGCAGCGACTTGCCGAAGCGTCGGGGGCGGCTCATGAAAATATATGTGGCATAATGGGCCAACTCCCATACGAGGTCGGTCTTGTCGACATAGATAAAGCCATCTTTAATCAGTCTTTCGAAGGTCTGTATGCCAACCGGATATTTTCTCATCATCTGCTCCATAACGCGTCGGTTTTGTTTCATCTGCAAACTTACAAAATTTATTTGTCATTTGCAACAAAGCAGGACGATTATATTGAATATAAAGGAAGCGAAAGGTTCATCATACAATAATACGTAAACGTGCTGTTTGCAACAAGCACACATCAATAATGGCCGCGCCTTGTGCCGACCTCGCATCCTCATTCTGCAAATCAACACCAACACTTATCCAATGCAGGGCGCGACCCTTTGTGGCCGTCTGCTCCAACGAACAACCCATGTCCACTCCTTGTGGGCGAACCAATGCCCATCCCATGAAAGATGCGGTCACTTTGTGAGCTTACTCTTCAAGGGGCATGTCGTTCCAATGGCCGTTCAACAATTATCATCTGAACCAGGTTTTGTCGAACAAATGTTAGCGCACCGAAACACAACAACAGTATGCTATCTTCTTGGGTAGTCATAACTAATAGCCATAAAATACCTGACCCTCTCTCCTCTAAAAGTAGCCGGTTTCCATTTCGTCCATCTTACCACATCCAACACTTTCCAGTCCAAATAAGCGCTTTTACTTGGACGAAGAATCTGGGCATTCCAAAGGCTGCCGTCCTTGTTGACTATAAAAGAGATAACTACACGTCCTCTCCCTTTCTCTTTCGATTTACCCAAATAAGACCCTATTCGTGCTTTTAAAGATTGATTGCCAGTGGGAATATATTCGGGGAAAGTGTTAGGAATGTCGCAAACTTTGCCATCTCTATAAAGTTGGCTGAGATAATCATCCGTCAAGTTACCCATGGGGAATTTGAGCGTTATATAAGAAACCACAGGCTTACCATTCCTTAGCGCCGGTTTCCATCTCGGCATCTGGTTTACTATTCTCTTCGCTTGCGGTATTTCTTCTTTTTTGTCCACAACTTTGATAAACTTTGAAATTGAAGGCCTCCCTTGTTGATCTATTCGAAGTACGACAACAATACGATAACACACCCGATAGATGTCGATATTATCTACACGCATGTCTATGAAATGAGCCAGAGCCTTTTGTCCACCCGGAAAGATGGCATTCCTATTCTGTGACTGGATGCTGAGCGTAACTACTGACAGCACCATAAATAAAGCAATTCTTAGTATTCGTTCCATGAAGTATTCAAAATATCAAGTTGTTGCATATTGTGTCATGTATGACATCATTCTGTATAGAAATACGAAACACCTACAAAGTATCTTACTTTCTGCCCTCTAAACTCAGCCGGTTTATGCCTCAAGCGTTTTACAGCTTCTAATACTTTTCGATCCAAATATGGGTTGTTGCTTGGATAACGAATATAGGGATCAGAAATACTGCCATTTTTGTTGATAATATAACAGATACCAACATGACCCTTCCCATATTTTTTTTCTTTTCCCAAATAACTATCTACGTATTGTTGAAGATCTTTATAACCATTCAGGATAAAGTCGGGATATTTGTCTGGATTTTCACAAAGTTTGCCGTCCCTATAGAGCTGGCTGAGGTAATCGTCGGTCAAATCACCCATGGGGAATTTGAGTGTTATGTAGGAAACCACAGGCTTGCCGTTCTTTAGTGCTGGCTTCCATCTAGGCATTTGGCTTACTATTTTCCTCGCTTGCGGTATTTCTCTTTTTTCTTCCACCACTTTGATGAACTTTGAAATCGATGGTATTCCATTTTTGTCTATTCGTAGTACGACAACAGTACGATAAACCTCACGATAATCAAGAATAGCATGGACACGCATGTCTATGAAATGAGCCAGGGCCTTGTTACCACCTGGAAATGTGGCTTTTCTGTTCTGTGACTGGATGCTGAGCGTAACTACTGACAGCACCACCAATAAAGCAATTCTTAGTATTCGTTCCATGAAGTATTCAAAATATCAAGTTGTTGCATATTGTGTCATGTATGACATCATTCTGTATAGAAATACGAAACACCTACAAAGTATCTTACTTTCTGCCCTCTAAACTCAGCCGGTTTATGCCTCAAGCGTTTTACAGCTTCTAATACTTTTCGATCCAAATATGGGTTGTTGCTTGGATAACGAATATAGGGATCAGAAATACTGCCATTTTTGTTGATAATATAACAGATACCAACATGACCCTTCCCATATTTTTTTTCTTTTCCCAAATAACTATCTACGTATTGTTGAAGATCTTTATAACCATTCAGGATAAAGTCGGGATATTTGTCTGGATTTTCACAAAGTTTGCCGTCCCTATAGAGCTGGCTGAGGTAATCGTCGGTCAAATCACCCATGGGGAATTTGAGTGTTATGTAGGAAACCACAGGCTTGCCGTTCTTTAGTGCTGGCTTCCATCTAGGCATTTGGCTTACTATTTTCCTCGCTTGCGGTATATTATTCTCTTTGTCTACTACTTTGATGAATTTTGAAATCGATGGTATTCCGTTTTTATCTATTCGTAGTACGACAACAGTACGATAAACCACACGATAGTCATGGATATTATCTATACGCATGTCTATAAAATGAGCCAAAGCCTTTTGCCCACCCGGAAAGATGGCATTCCTATTCTGTGACTGGATGCTAAGCGTAACTACTGACAGCACCATAAATAAAGTAATTCTTAGTCTATACATGTTTCCTTACATTATACGTGAAACACCAACAGCATCTATTGAGTTTATATACTAGTTGTGTAATAGTAACGAATTCCGGTAAAGTATCTAACTTTCTCTCCTCTGAAAGTTGCTGGCCTCCATCTCATCCGTTTTATCACTTCCAATACTTTCCTATCCAAATAAGCGTTTTTGCTTGATTCGATAAATTGAACATCAGAAATACTTCCATCCTTGTTGATAATAAAAAGGAAGCAAACACTTCCTTTCCCATATTTTTTATCTTTCCCCAAATATCTATCTATATAATTTTGAAGACTCTCATGATTCTTAAGGTAGATCATATGGGGATATTTGTCGGGTACTCCGCAAACTGCACCCTCCCTATAAAGTTGACTGAGATAATCATCCGTCAAGTTACCCATGGGGAATTTGAGCGTTATATAAGAAA
>SAMEA3663095__coassemble_1930_pt1 | contig 10478 bp, 7 predicted proteins | sample SAMEA3663095__metabat2_high_PE_003 | metagenome-assembled genome bin SAMEA3663095 (sample SAMEA3663095) | pig gut metagenome | biome: pig gut; feature: pig-associated habitat; material: faeces | place: France | collected 2012
ACATCCTAACCGTAGGGACGTACGTTCGTGCGTCCGCACGCAACGAACAACCGAGCAACACCAAACCCACATCAGTTGTAGTGGCCGTGCCTTGTGCCGGCCTCGCACCAAATGAACAACCACATGCACATTGATAATATAAGGTAATAATTGCCTTACGGCTTGCTGCCCGCTGCTTGTTGGCCGGCACAAGGCACGGCCACTACAACCGCTAAGAAATCACCACAGAAAAAATGGTAATGATTATCCCATGCATGTCGTGTCCTTTGTGCCCCACCGCACATCAGTATAGACCTACAGAAAGGGCGGCCCCCCTAACAGGAACCGCCCCTTTTCATAAACCTAAAGTCATTCAATTACTGCCACAAGCACCATTCAGCGTGCTGAAAACCATATCTTCTGCTTTGCGCGATGATGCAATTGGCGCTTTAAAAGCATTACTAATCTTATATATTAACCTTAACCAATTCTTGATGAAATTAATAACCCGGGTTCTGCATTTCCTTCTTTTGCTCAGGAGTAAGTGCGTGACCGTCTATTTGGATAGCATCTAAGAAAGTCTGTGGGATGGGCCTTAAGCAATGGTGGTCGTCTATATTGGGTGCAGCAACATGATTGAAAGCTTTGGCACGTGCAACTAAAGTTTTGGTGCGTGAAAGGTCTTCCCATCTATGAAACTCTCCACACAACTCTCTTGTTCGTTCATCTAGAAGGAAACACATCATCCGGTCGTAATCCGTTGTATATCCTAACTTCTTAATAATTTTCTCATCCTCTGATGGCAAATTATGAATATCTGTTACCTCCAAGTGGGTTGCTTGGGTGGTTACGGAAATGTTATTTGACTCATAATAAGAGTTTTTGGGCATGTAACAGTTTACGTCTCCCAATCCAGAGTACCCTTCTGCTTTCTCGTTATATGCTGCTCCACCGTCGCAGTAGGCAGACCTGTCTTCTCCTTCTTTGTATGCAGCACGAGCACGTACTTTGTTGATGTAATTCAATGCGCCTTGGTAATCATTCAATCTGATGAGTGCTTCAGCAGCCATGAGATAAGTCTCGGCAGACCTGGCCAATATACCGTCACGATAGCCTTGCATGGCCTTGATGTTTTCTCTAGACCCGTCATAATATTTACTGAGCGAGACGAAGCGTGGAATATCCATTAATGGCTCATCATCTTCTTTATTCTTATCTTTTGTGTAAGTACAGAATACTGTAGGTATCGTCTTTCCCGTTTCTGAATCGACAACTTGATCATGCATTTCAACATTATCAAAGCGAGTGTCACCAGGCCTGTTTACAATATACATAACTCCCAAATCACCTTTTTTGTAAATGGAACCTTTAGCAGGATTGTTGACTGCCAACTTTGTTTTAAAGCTCTTCCAAAATCGTGAATCATTCACCATGTCAAATACGTTATATGTATAGTAAGTTGTTCTAAGCCTTTGATATTCCCTCTCTCCGGCAATGTCTCTTTTCATTTGAGGCAGATTGTTATAAACAGAAACATAGAACAAGTGGCAAGTATTGCCATATCTGCCACGTGATGCAGCATCACTTGAGAACTGTGCGGAAAGGATAATCTCCGGTAGTTTCTCGTTAGCCCCATCCGGTTCAGTGTAGTTCCATAAATCAGAATAGTTCTTAGCAAGAGGATGCTGGGCTATGACCTCATCGCAAAGTCGTTTGCATTCTTTCAAGTCTTCTTGCTTATAGGGGCTATTCCAACTGTCATTTATCTCACTAGCCCTTAATAAATAAGCTTTTGCGAGGAAATGGGCAGCAGCCGATTTGGTTAGTTTTCCAATAGCCGATTGCTCTTCTGGTAAAAGTTGATAAGCTTTTTTAAGGTCATCAATAATCTGAGCAAGGGTCTCTTCTTCCGTTGCCCGCTTAAATTCTCTCTGCGGTGTCTTGCTTGATGACAACTTTAATGGCACACCGCCATATTGACTCGCCAGTTTGAGATAATTAAAGCCACGCATAAAATAAGCCTCTCCCATATACTCGTTTTTATGCTCTTCATTGTAGCTATCGGCTGAAGTCTTCTCCAGTAATAGGTTGGCAGTGTTTATACCAACATACATATTGTCCCACAAAGTCTCAGCAAGGGCTGTGTTAGAGTTTACTGCAGTGATTTGTGAATTAAAGCTTCCATCATAGCTGTTCCATGCTGCATTTGAGCCGTCACCCCCTACCGTAAATTCATCAGTGCCGTAATTGGTAGTAGCATAAGCCCATTCTTTTGAGAAGTGGAACTTAAGATTGTAGTACAATCCTGTGGCTAACTCTTCTACTCCCTCGTTCGTGTTGAAGTAATCAGTAGAATATTCTGTGGTAAGATCTTCCTTAAGGAATCCATCTCCACACGAAGTTAGCAAGGTTAAAGGGTTAATAGCTGCTATTATCCCAATGTATAGATATGTTGTTTTTTTCATTGTTAATAGTATTAGAATTCAACATTAAGTCCGAGAGTAATACCTCTATTTACAGTAGACGTAAGATGTTGCGAAGCATCTAGCTCCAAGAAGTCTATCTTTGAGAAAATTCTTCCTGGGTTTCTAGCTTGAAGAAATATTCTGCAATTAGATAATCCACATCGGTGGATGAGATTCTTCGGGAATGTATACCCTAGTGAAATATTACGAATATTAAGATAACCACCTTTCTTATATCCTAAGATTCCATAATAAGGGTCACCGCCTCCCACATTGTAGATAGGCTTCTGGTATTCGGAATTTTTGTTGTTCTCGTTATAATAGCTTATGGCTCTTTGGGCATATCTACCTCCTTCCCATTCACCATCCGTATTAACGGTATAACCAAACCTTCCATATACCATTATAGAAAGGTCAATATTCTTATATGTGAAGTTATTTGTCATTCCGAAAGTCCAACGTGGGCGGGTGTTACCTATAATGACCCTGTCATCGTTCGGGTCGATTTTGTAATCTTTGTTCTGATCAACAGGGCGAGCCATGCCTACCTCAAACTTATGTCCGTTGGCATTAAATTTAGCCATTTCTTCAGCATCTTCTTCTTTCCAAAGTCCAGCACTTTGATATCCATATATAACTCCCAACGATTGACCTATAAACCAATTGTTGTTAATATCGTCTTCTTTACCGTTTGAAAGTTCGTCTATCTTATCCTTTTGCCATGCCGTGTTAATGGAAGTTGCCCACTCGAAATCTTTTAGTTTGATGTTAATCGTGTTAATAGTTAGGTCAAAGCCCACATTAGAAGTCTTACCTATATTGGCATATGTGTTAGTATAGCCGTTCAGTGAAGGTATACTCATGGCCATTAGCAGGTCTTTCGTTTTAGAAATATAGAAATCAAAGACTCCTGATATGCGACCTTTTAGCAATGAAAAGTCTAATCCCAAGTTATATTGCGTTGTTTTTTCCCATGTCAAGTCTTGATTGGCCATCGCTACATCTCCGCCATTGATGAGATATTCTGACGGTACTCTTCCTGCCACCGAATTGTTTCCAAATGGGTAATATAAGGAAACGACAGCTCCTTTCGTCTGATACGGGTCTATGGCTGAATTGCCTGTTACTCCAACTCCAAAGCGCAATTTCAGTTGTTGTATCCAATTGATGTCCTTCATAAATGCTTCTTCTTCCATTCTCCAGCCCATTGCTACACTAGGGAAGAATGCCCATTTGTTGCCTTCTGCAAGCTGCGAGGCTCCGTCCCATCTGCCAGAAACGGTCAGCAGATATTTATTTGCAAAATCATAATTAATTCTATACATGTATGAAAGTAGTTGCCTTTCAACCAGACTGCTTCCCCAATTGTCTAATTTTGATATGTTTTGCTTTGTAAGCGCATTCCATTTTGCACTTGCTAATGGAATATCAGTTGCGCTCATGGTTGAAGAATCATAATGATATTTCGTTGCACTTTGCAACAAAGTGAGTCCGATGCTGTGCTTACCAAATGTGTTATTATAATAGATCAGATTGTCCAAAGTCCATGAAATGTCTGATTGGTTGGTGAGTGATGCATAGTTTGGCGAACCAACTCTACTCACAGATTTGGCATCTTGATAATTTCCATTTCTATAACTCTTCAGATCCGGTCCAAAGTTTATTCTATAGCGTAATCCCTTCATAACCGGTACGAATTCCCCAACATTAAGTTCAGCATAGGCATTTCCCATAAACCGCATTAATCTTCTTTTATTTTGGTTGTACAACCATTCTCCAGCAACAGTCTTAACAGCATCGTCAGCTCCGGGATAGTCTATGCGATTACCTTCCGCGTCATAGGGTTTGGCATATGGAAACATGCCTGTAGATGTTGCATACAAGTTAGATGGTTGATCAGGAAACATGGACTGAGCCGGCCTTATATTCTGGCCATAGTACTGGTTGCTATAGGTGCCATTCATGTTTACGCCAAACAAGAACCATTTAGCAGGTGTTATCTCAAGGTTGGATTTTAAAGTAAATCGTTCATAAGACTCATCTTTCACGGTGCCCTCATTATTAAGATATCCGAAAGAAGCATAACCTTTCATCTTCTCCGATCCACCACTAACGCTTAAAGTATGCTCATGTGTGATGCCGGTGCGTGTAACCAGTCCGCCCCAATTGTATGTCTCAACCTTAGAACCGTCCCAAGTGCCGTTTTCCCAACCTCTTTTGATGTTGGCCCAGGCGGTAGGGTCTGATGATCCATTGAATATTTTATAGTCATTCTCTTCTGTAGGTTTGTCGCCTCTTGGATATACAGAAGGATTGGAATAATAATAGGCCCATCTGCGAAAGTCTATGTATTCTCCTGCATTCATCATTCTTGAATAATCATGCAAATGTTCCCATGTTATCGAACCATTGTAGCTTATTGTTGTTTTCCCTGCAAGGCCCTGCTTTGTGGTAACTAATATTACGCCATTTGCTCCTCTTGATCCGTAGATAGCTGTAGCTGATGCATCCTTGAGTACATCGATTGAAGCAATATCATTGGGGTTTAAAGTTTCTATGCCACTCGTAGACATTATTGGAACACCGTCAACAACATAAAGAGGTGAATTGCTTGCGCTTAACGACCTGACACCTCTTACGTATATGGTACCAATTTCACCGGGTCGTTCATTAGAGGTTATATCAACACCGGCTGCTTTTCCTTGCATAGCTTCAAGTGCATTGGCGACCGGACGCTCACTTAAGTCTTTCTCGCTAACGCGAACAAGAGCTCCGGTTACATCAGATTTCTTTTGAACGCCATATCCCACCACCACCAGCTCGTTGAGCGTGTTGTTGTCTTCGAGCAGATTGACGTTTAAGGAGTGTTGTGCTCCGGGGCGTATATCCTGCGAGTTGAAGCCCACATAGCTCACGGTGAGAGTGGCACCATCGGGTATGTCGAGGGCGAAGTTGCCGTCAAGGTCGGTCACAGTGCCTTTGTCCGTTCCCTTTATCATGATGGTGGCTCCTATGAGGGGCTCTCCTTTCGCGTCTTTCACGGTTCCCTTCACCTGATGTGTGGCGGGCTGCCTGCCTTGCTGTGGCTTTTCTGTCTGCCGTTTCTCCTTGATGAGCACCTGCTTGCCGTTGATGGAGTATTGCAATCCGGCTGCCTGGCACAGCTCTTTGATGAGTGCCACCATGTTTCTGCCGCGCAGTGATATGCTCACTTGGTCGGTCAGGCGGTCACGCACATTGGCATCGTAGGCGAATACGTATGAGCTGTGACGCTCTATGTATTTGAAAACGCCTTCAATGGTGGTTTCCTGCACATTAAGCACTATTGTTTCTCGCTCGTGTGTCATGCTCACCAAGGGTGCTGCAAGGGCCGGCGTAGCCGCTCCCAGTAATCCCATAGCCAGTAGGAATGTGGCTTTTCGTCTTGTCTTAGGTTTTGTTTGGTTCATTTTTTATACTGTTTTTAGTTAGGCTAAATGCAGATTGTCATTACCGACATGGTTTTTCTTTGCACTTTCTTCCTTATGGCCTGCGCCTATTGTGGTGTTATTTCTCTTTCTCACATGTGAGATTATCACCCTTCGTTTTGCGAGGAGATGACCGGCTCGTGCCGTTAAAAGGCTCGTGCTTATATGTTTATAGACGCATAACTGTAGATTTTCAATAGGTTTAATGGCCGATTTTTTTAAGAAAAAAGACAGAAAAAGGTGGGCTTACAACATCCAAAGTGTGGCAAATCAGGACGCTGCCTGTTGGCGTGTCATACGTCTATTGCCGCCCTGTTATCTGCTTGCGCTGTATCGCGAGATGTGTGATTGGGGGCGAGGAAAGGCTGGAGAGGGAGAAAAAAGAAAAAGGGCTGCGCCCGATATGTCAGGTGCAGCCCCTTAAATGGTTTATTTGTAATGTGAATGGATAACGTCGCTTGGACATTTTCGGGTAGCTGGCATCGCCTCATAGAGGGATATCCGGCGGCCCAACCGGGCATTATCTTATTCGGTCCATCGACCTTACGAGTCTCTCGTCGGCCATGATGCCTCGCCGGGCCAGCCATAGCAGGATGATGTTTACCAGTGGCAGCGCGGCTGCAATGTCGGGGCTGAAAGAGCCCTTCACGGTTATCACCTGTGAGAAGATGGCATAGGCGGCGTACCAGCCCACCATGAGCAGCATGGTGAAGACGCAGAGCCTGGCCTGCCTCATGCGATTTTTATAGCTGAAGATGGCGGCCAGCATGCACGGGCAGCTCACCAGCAATATGGCGAAGAGGGCCCACGGCGCAAAGTCCAGCTTACCTTCGCCCGTCACCGTCCATAGGTTGTAGAGCGTAACGTTGAGGCCCATGCCCTCGGGTTGCCATGCTCCGACGGGCAGGCACATGCACACGATGGTGCAGATAAGGGCCAGCAACAAGTATACCGACTGTATGCGCTGTATCATTTGGCGTAGTCTTCTGTGTTGTCGTTGGCCGGGTCGCGCCAGTAGACGTTGCCTTCCAGAAACTCTTCTGTGGCGAGCAGTGTTGCCTTAGGCAGCTTTTCGTAGTAGCGTGATATTTCTATCTGCTCGCGGTTCTCGAATACTTCTTCAAGTGAGTCGTTGTAAGAGGCAAACTCAGCCAGCTTCTTGCTCAAGTCTTGCTTTATCTCCACGCTTATCTGGTTGGCTCTCTTGGCAATGATGGCAACGCTCTCATAGATGTTTCCTGTTTCCTTCCACAGGTCCTGAAGGTTGCGGGTAACGGTGTTTACCGGTGCTTTTGACTTCTTGTAATCCATTTATTCTATTATAATATGTATATGTTTAGTTTTTTGTTACTTCTTTGCATTTCTCTATGAAGTGCTCGGCTGTTTCTTTCTCACGCGAGTCCGGATATTCGTTCAGGAAGCCGTAGCATTCGTCTTCGGCGTCTTGATAGCGCTGCAACTTCTTCGATTCCACGCTCATGCGGGCCAGTTCGTACTTGCTCTTCATGATGAGTATGGCAAAATCCTCGCGCAGGTTGGAGTAGGGATAGTCGTTCAGGGCGTTTTGCGATGTCACGATGCAGGCCTCATAGTTGTTGCCTCCGCTGGTGCAGTTGCCGAAGTAGGTGCCCAGGTTATAGTATAGCTTGGCACTGAGATACTCTTTCTTCACCAGCTTGTCTTGCAGCTCTATGAGCCTTTTCTCGGCTACGTCCTTCAGTTTTCCGTCCGGAAAGAGGTCGCGATATTCCTGAAAGGCGGCTATGGCGGCTACGGTGAGCGACTGGTCGAGCCTGGGTTCGGGCGTGCCCATGTAGAGGCTCTGTCCCACATAGAAGCTGGCCATCTCGGCATACTCGCCTCTGGGATAGGTCTGATAATACTTCTTGAAGGTCTCTGAGGCCGCGTCATAGTCTCTCATGCCATATTCTGACATGGCCAGCATGTATAGGCACTCCTGCGCATTCTCTGTTCCCTTTTCCAGGGTGACGAGGTCTTGCAGCAGGGGCACGGCAAAGCTGTACTTGCCGTTGGCGAAGCACTGCTTGGCATACTCGTATTTATAATCGTAGTTGGTGGTTTTATACACCTGGTTATATTCGCGCGCGCATCCCGTAAGCATCAGTGCCACGGCTATGAACATCCCTATTTGCTTCTTCATATTCATCTTTTGGAAATGCAAAAATACACATTATTCTATAAACCAACAAGTTTGTAGAGCGAATTTTAGTAAAAAATGGCTATTAATCAGTCGGTATATGGATTATTTTAGTAATTTTGCAAGTTGCAATGGACTTTCAGCTAACATCTAAATTTCAGCCCACGGGCGACCAGCCCGAGGCTATCCGCGAGCTTACCGACGGCATCAGGCGCGGCGACAAGGCGCAGGTGCTGCTCGGAGTGACGGGTTCCGGCAAGACCTTCACCGTGGCCAATGTCATTGCCAACGTCAATAAGCCCACCCTGGTGCTTAGTCATAACAAGACGCTGGCGGCACAGTTGTATGAGGAAATGAAGGGCTTCTTCCCCCATAATGCCGTAGAATATTATGTTTCCTACTACGATTATTATCAGCCCGAGGCTTATCTGCCCACCACCGACACCTATATAGAGAAGGATCTGGCCATCAATGAGGAGATAGACCGGCTGCGGCTCTCGGCCGTATCGGCCTTGCTCTCGGGGCGCCGCGATGTCATCGTGGTGTCGTCGGTGTCGTGCATCTACGGCATGGGCGGCCCGGTGGCTCTCTCGGAGGGCGTCATCAAGATTCGGCAGGGGCAGAAGCTGGATCGCAACGCCTTTCTGCGCCGTCTGGTTGACGCGCTCTACGTGCGCAACGACGTTGAGCTGAAGCGAGGAAACTTCAGAGTGAAGGGCGACACGGTAGACATTGCGCTGGCCTACAGTGACAACATCCTGCGCGTGTCGTGGTGGGATGACGAGATAGACAGCATAGAGGAGCTCGACGAGATAACCTTTCACCGCATCGCGTCGTTCACGGATTATGAGATATATCCGGCCAATCTGTTCGTCACGTCGAAGGAGCAGACCGATCATGCCATACGTGAGATACAAGACGATCTGGAGAAGCAGGTGGACTACTTCACCGGGCTGGGCGACACCATCAAGGCGCAGCGCATCAAGGAACGTGTAGAGTATGACATGGAGATGATCAAGGAGCTGGGCCATTGCTCGGGCATTGAGAATTACAGTCGATACTTCGACGGGCGCAAGGCGGGTCAGCGACCTTACTGCCTGCTCGATTTCTTTCCGAAAGATTATCTCATGGTGATCGACGAGAGCCACGTGAGCGTGCCGCAAATCAACGCCATGTATGGCGGTGACCGTGCCCGTAAGAAGAATCTTGTGGAGTATGGCTTCCGCCTTCCGGCCGCCTTCGACAACCGCCCGCTCAAGTTTGATGAGTTTCACAGCATGATAAACCAGGTGATATACGTCTCGGCCACGCCTGCCGATTACGAGCTGCGAGAGGCTGAAGGCGTCGTGGTGGAGCAAATCATCCGCCCCACGGGCTTGCTAGACCCTGAGATAGAGGTAAGACCGTCTGAAAATCAGATAGACGACCTCATGGATGAGATTCTCACCCGGTGCAAACGCAATGAGCGCGTGCTCGTAACCACGCTCACCAAACGCATGGCCGAGGAGCTTACGGAGTATCTGCTGGACCATGGCGTGCGTGCCAACTACATCCATAGTGACGTGGCTACGCTAGACCGCGTGAAGATTATGAACGACCTGCGGGCCGGAGTGTTCGACGTGCTGGTGGGCGTCAACCTGCTGCGCGAGGGTCTCGACTTGCCTGAGGTGTCGCTCGTGGCCATACTGGATGCCGACAAAGAGGGCTTCTTGCGCTCGCACCGATCGCTCACACAGACGGCCGGAAGAGCGGCTCGTAACGTCAACGGAAAGGTCATCATGTATGCCGACACCGTTACGGAGAGCATGCAGAAAACCATAGACGAGACAAGACGCCGCCGCGAAAAGCAGATGCACTATAACGAGGAGCACCACATAACGCCCAAGCAGATTGTAAAAGACATCAAGGGCATGCTCACACCCACCGAAGAGGGCACACAGCTCAAGCCACAAGAAGGCAAGCCCGTGCCTTATCTTGAGCCCGACCAGAACGTGGCCTTTGCCGCAGACCCCATCGTGAAGCGCATGACCAGGCAGCAACTGGAAAAGAGTATCGCCGACACAACCCAGCTTATGAAGCAGGCCGCCAAGAACCTCGACTTCTTGCAGGCTGCCCAGTATCGCGACGAGATAGTGCGTCTCAAGGCTCTCATCGAGTTGAAGAATTAGCCATCATGGCCTTTTTGCAACACAAAAGTACCGTTATGGGCATCCGAAAGTGCCTATTTCGGCTTGTAAAAAGGCCATTTTGCAGCTCTCTATTAATCAGATGGCTAAGGAAATCGTAAAGTAGGGCTTTTAGAAGCACCTTTTTCGGTTTCCAAAAGTAGTGGCCGTGCCTTGTGCCGGCCTCGCAAGCAACGAGCATCCAAATATCCATACACACGAATGGGATTATCATTGCAATCGA
>SAMEA3663095__coassemble_1957_pt1 | contig 10280 bp, 7 predicted proteins | sample SAMEA3663095__metabat2_high_PE_003 | metagenome-assembled genome bin SAMEA3663095 (sample SAMEA3663095) | pig gut metagenome | biome: pig gut; feature: pig-associated habitat; material: faeces | place: France | collected 2012
GTGGCCGCGCCTTGTGCCGGCCTCGCACCAGTCATCCCACAAGCCCGTAGGGACGCTCGTTCGTGCGTCCGCAAACTATCCGCACCAGTCTATAGGGACGTACGTTCGTGCGTCCGCAAGGAGATTACAGGGGAAAAATCATAAATGAGCGGAACTATTTTCAAATGAATTAAAACAATCGCTCTCCCATCGAGCAACGTTGTTTGTTATATAATCTGAAATATTATTACCATCCTCTACTCCGCGTATGATATGATCATAAAATCGTCCTTGCCAGCCAAATTCAATATCATGTTGGTGTGCAAAATATGTAACCTCTCTTTTAAAACCACCCACAAATATACTTAATGCTGATCTTTGTGGAACTGAAGCAACAATAGGCTCACATACAGAATGATGTTTACTGCATATTTCAACTATGAAATGTACGTGATTGGGCATAACGACAAATAAAGGTACCGAAACATTCGAATAATGACCAGGAAGGTCAATCAATAGCTGATGACAATAATCACCAAGAATGTTTAAATTCAATACACCTTCCGAAATTTCACCAAAAAAATGTCGTTTTCGCGCAGTACAAATCGTAATAAAATATAATCCACCCATATAATCATGCCATTGGGCACGAGACACTTTCCTATTATGGTATAATTCGTTAGACATATCATTCATGATAAAGTAATATAGATTTTAGATTTACAATAATTCATGAAGAAATATACAGACAGGCGTAGGTGAACACATTCGGCATACGAGGCTATTTAGCTGCCTTGGGACGATTGAACGAGCATTCTATGGTGTGCTCCTGGCCTCAATCAAAATTCACTCAAACTGTAGGGACGTACGTTCGTGCGTCCACAAGGGGTCTGGTATATTCCTTGCCTCAATCAAAATTCACTCAACCTGTAGGGACGTACGTTCGTGCGTCCACAAGGGGTCTGGTATATTCCTTGCCTCAATCGAAATTCACTCAACCTGTAGGGACGTACGTTCGTGCCTCCGCAAGGGGTCTGGTATATTCCTAGCCTCAATCGAAATTCACTCAAACTGTAGGAACGTACGTTCGTGCCTCCGCAAGGGGATTACAGGGATTACTTGAGCAAAGTCTTGAGCGGACGCTCGAACGAGCGTCCCTACTATCGGGGGTGGATTATTGCTGCACGATGATTGACCGATGACTGCGGACGCTCGAACGAGCGTCCCTACTGTCGGGATGGATTGTTGCTGCACGATGATTGACCGATGACTGCGGACGCTGAAAGAGCGTCCCTACTGTCAGGAAGTGGATTATTGCTGCACGATGATTGGCCGATGACTGCGGACGCTCGAACGAGCGTCCCTACTATCGGGGGTGGATTATTGCTGCACGATGATTGACCGACGATTGTGGGCGCTCGAACGAGCGTCCCTACTGTCAGGGGGTGGAATGTGGGTGGAATGTTTTCTGCCCCACCCTGCCGAATATCTCTTTCTCGATCAAGTACTTACGCCTTGGGTGGAATGGGTGGAATAGGAATCACACTGTTTTTTGTTTTACTGACATCTTCTCTGAAAGCTAGGCAAACAAACCTCCCGAAAGATAAGCCTTTTGATATACATCGCATCAGGATCACACCTTATATATAAGGTACTCTTCCCCACGAATGTACATCTATAATGCCAAGGATGAGGGTGCAAACAAGGCTTGCGCTACAACATCTAGTGTCCTCACATTACTTCACCCGTTTCTTCCGGATGATACCGACGAACTTGCGCAGGATGGCCGACTTGGGTTGGTGCGTCTGCACATAAAGCTTTGCCGCATTGCGATAGCTGGCCTCACCTGTTGAGAGGTACAGGGCTACCTGCATATAGGCTCTCACGTCAGTCTGACTCTTCATCTTATCGGGTTCCTTCTCTATGCTGGTCAGTTCTGACATGACCTGCTGCTGAAAGTAGGCGCAGCCCTCTGCGTCATGCCGAAGCCAGGCGCAGATAAGCATCATGGCAAGGAACGGACGATTGCGGGCGGGTGTATCGAACTGATGGAAACGATAATTGTATATCTTATCCAGCGTTGCAGCATCATCCAATCGCTTCTCCTCATCTTGCTTCGAGGCCAGCCTACGCTCCATGATATCCAGCAACTTGGCCTTTACCGTGTCGAGCAGTCGGTCTTCCTGATACTGCTTGGGCAGGTTGGGGCGTATGACATCTGTTTCCTTGAGATTGAGCAACTTCACGGTGAGCAGACGCGAGAACATGGTTACGGCCACCTGAAGCGTTACGCCGTTGGCCGAATGCTTCACACCCACCACAAATCCCTTGTGCCCTTTGAGTTCGGTGGTGTTGAGTATCACCTCTTCGTTCTTTTCGAGATGCTCGAGGGTTGGGCTGACCTCCACCCTCAGTTTTTCATCGCAACACACATCTATGAAGCAACGCATCTCTGCCGTGCTGATGGTGATGTGCCGTTTGTTGCGATCGTTATAGAAGCGGAGAGTGGCAAAGAGACTGTTGCTACCGGTACATAGCTGTTCTAATTGCTTTCTGCAGCCCTTGAAGAAGAAGAAGCGGCGCATGGCTCCCACCACAACAGCCCTGCTTGTGGTGTAATGAGCCTTGACGGCCTGGGTGATGAACTTCTCATTTTCGGTGTCTATTCCCTGCGTAAGAAATAAATAAGGTGAGAAGGCCAGAAGCATGGGCTGGTTTTCTTGCACGCGTCGCGCGTTTTCGTGAGCCAGCTCCATTTCAGTTCCTTTGGGATTAGCCGACAACATGACATACCATCGTCCGTCTGCGTCACGGAAGTCTTGCGTCACTGTAAGGCATTGTGCAGAAACTGCGGATGCTGACTGTGGCAAATGTTGCGTTGACGAGAGGGTGCTGTCTTGTTCCATAGCTATTGGGTATACAGTAATAACTCCTCCAAAGAGTCTTCTTTTTAGGTATAACAAGTTTATTTCCAAGTAGATAGAAGCGCGTCTGTCATCATAACAGACTCCCGAAATCCCCGAAGCGCGAAATGCCTTCATCTCGGATGCGCCCTATCCTGTCTTTCAGCCTTAGCTGAGCGATCAGCCCGGTGAGGGGGCAAAATCTGTGTGCAAAGATAGCAATAATTATGAATATCACCTAAAGAATATTCTATTATTTTTCAATCATTCGCACCCTGCCATCTGTCTGTCTCTGCACCCCTTGCCGACAACAGCAAGAAGCGTGCTGAGAGTCCTGGACATGGCCCTTGCCGCACAGTCACCATAAGACGGAGTGGCATGTAAACAAGGGAGGTGAGATAAGACAAGACAGAAACGCAAAGGTTTACGTTTAATTAATACAGTATTTTGAACAACCTAACAACAAATTTACTATCTTTGCAATCGGAAATAAAAACACCAAAAATAATTACTAGCAAATCATGAAAGAATTAAAAGCATTGAACAAGCGTACGGCTCCTAAGAGCGTGATGCCTGAGAGAATCATTCAGTTTGGTGAGGGTAACTTCTTGCGTGCCTTTGTAGACTGGATTATTTATAACATGGATCAGAAGACCGACTTCAACTCATCAGTTGTTGTTGTGCAGCCTATAGAGCGCGGCATGGTGGACTGGCTGAACGGTCAGGACTGCCTCTATCACGTGAACCTGCAGGGCAAGGAGAACGGTGCTCCCGTGAACACGCTCACACGCATCGACGTTATTTCTCGTGCTTTGAACCCCTATACGCAGAACCAGGCGTTCATGGCTCTGGCCGAACAGCCTGAGATGCGCTTCATCATATCTAACACCACTGAGGCCGGCATAGCCTTCGACCCCGAGTGCAAGTTTACTGACGCTCCCGCAAAATCTTATCCTGGCAAGCTGGTACAGCTGCTCTTCCACCGCTATAAGTTCTTTGAGGGCGATCCCAGCAAGGGTATGATTCTGATGCCTTGTGAGCTCATCTTCCTCAACGGCCATCACCTTAAGGAATGCATCTATCAGTACATCGAGTTATGGAAAGACGACTTCGGCACCGACTATGAGGGCTTCAAGGAGTGGTTTACAAAGTACTGTTATGTATGCGCTACGCTGGTAGACCGCATCGTGCCGGGCTTCCCACGCGACACCATCAAGGAGATTCAGCAGAAGATATGCTACAAGGACAATCTTGTCGTGAAGGCTGAGTGCTTCCACCTCTGGGTGATTGAGAAGGCTGAGAACATGACCATCGAGCAGATGAAGGAGGAGTTCCCAGCAGAGAAGGCCGGTCTGCATGTGCTTATCACCGACAACGAGAAGCCTTATCATGCTCGTAAGGTGACATTGCTGAACGGTCCTCACACGGTGCTCTCGCCTGTGGCTTATCTGAGTGGCGTGAACATTGTGCGCGACGCTTGCGAGCACCCCGTTCTGGGCAAGTATATACACAAGGTGCAGTTTGACGAGCTCATGCAGACCCTCGACCTGCCTATGGAAGAGCTGCAGAAGTTTGCAAAGGATGTGCTGGAGCGCTTTGAGAATCCGTTCGTAGACCATCAGGTGACGAGCATCATGCTCAACTCCTTCCCGAAATATGAGACACGTGACCTGCCCGGCGTGAAGATTTACCTGCAGCGCAAGGGCGAACTGCCTCAGGGCCTCGTCTTCGGTCTGGCTGCTATCATTACCTATTATAAGGGCGGCAAACGTGCTGACGGCGCAGAGATTAAGCCGAACGACGACCAGAAGATTATGGACAAGCTCACAGAGCTTTGGGCTACCGGCGACACGCAGAAGGTTGCTGAGGGTGTGCTTGGCTTCGACTATGTATGGCACGAGGATCTGAACAAGACCGTTCCCGGTCTCACCGCACTGGTAAAGAAAGACCTCGACCTGATACAGGAGAAGGGTATGCTTGAGGCTGTGAAGACCATCCTGTAATAAGAACTGAAAGAATTATCAATATAGGAGATAAGTGTCCGAATAGGTGCTTGTCTCCTATTTTTTTTGCAGCCAATGCAGGGCGCTGCCACTTGTGGCCGTCAGCAGTAGGAGGGACATTCTATTGGATGCATACCACGTGTTATATGCTATACTATTCTTAAAAAGCATACAACCAAAGGGAAGTATCAACTTTTTTTCGTACCTTTGCACATAACATATTATCATGGCTATGATTATCAAGAAATCAGAATTCTCTATATCGTCACCAACGGTGACCCGCTGTCCCAACGACAATAAGCTGGAATATGCCTTCATAGGAAGGTCGAACGTGGGCAAGTCGAGTCTTATCAACATGCTCTGCAACCATAACGGTCTGGCCAAGACAAGTGCCACGCCGGGCAAGACGCTGCTCATCAACCATTTCATCATCAACGACGAGTGGTATCTCGTAGACCTGCCGGGCTATGGGTTTGCCAAACGCTCGAAGACCATGAAGAACAAGCTGGAACAGATGATAGCACAATATATCCTGATGCGCAAACAGCTGGCCAATGTGTTTGTGCTGATAGACCTGCGGCTGGAGCAGCAAAAGATTGACAGAGAGTTTGTTGACTGGCTCGGTGAGAGCAACATTCCCTTTAGCATTATCTTCACGAAAGCCGATAAATTGTCGGCCGGCAGGGCAAAGATTAACGCACAGGCCTGGATGGATAAGTTACGCGACAGATGGGAGGAGCTGCCACCCTACTTCATCACAAGCTCTGTTAATCGCATGGGCCGTGACGAGGTGCTGGACTATATAGACGAGATAAACAAAAGTTTGGAATAAATCATGGCCAATACTCCTTACATAGACGTTCAGAATCTCACCAAGTCGTTTGGGGCAGACGTCCTGTTCAGCAACATCTCTTTCTCCATAGCCGAAGGACAGCACGTGGGGCTGATAGCACATAACGGTGCGGGGAAGTCTACTCTGCTGTCTATCCTGACAGGCAAGGAGGGGATGGACGACGGAAAGATAATATATCACAACGACATCAAAGTGGGCTATCTGGAACAGACCCCACACTTCGACCCTGATGAGACGGTGCTCGATGCCTGCTTCAATCATCACGGTGAGGAGGACAAGGTGCTCAAGGCGAAGCAGATTCTGACCCAACTGAAGCTGCAAGCGCTTGACCAGCCTATGAGGGAGTTGAGCGGAGGGCAGCAGAAACGTGTGGCTCTGGCCAATGTGCTGATTACAGATCCCGACTTCTTCATATTGGACGAGCCCACCAACCATCTTGACCTGGAGATGATAGAATGGTTGGAGAACTTTCTGAGCCGCGGACATAAGACGCTCTTGATGGTTACACACGACAGGTTCTTCCTTGACAGGGTGTGCAACGTGATTATGGAGCTAGACGATAAGACGCTGTACACCTATCACGGCAACTACTCTTACTATCTGGAGAAAAGGCAGGAGCGCATTAACAACCGACGCGCAGAGATAGCAAGGGCCAACAACCTTTATCGCAGAGAGCTGGAGTGGATGCGCCGAATGCCTCAGGCCCGGGGACATAAGGCACGCTACAGAGAGGATGCCTTCTACGAGCTGCAGCAAAAGGCTCATCAACGCATTGAGGAGAGACAGATGAGGCTGAAGGCCAACGGAGTGTATATAGGCTCTAAAATCTTTGAATGCCAGTATGTGAGCAAGAGCTTTCCGCTGCCTGCGGCTGATGCCCAGAATGGCGAGGCAGGTGGCAGAAAGGTGATTCTGAAAGACTTCTACTATAACTTCTCACGCTTTGAGAAGATGGGTATCATAGGCAATAACGGCGCAGGAAAGAGCACCTTCATCAAGATGTTGCTGGGACTGGTGCAGCCAGACAGCGGACGGTTTGAGATAGGCTCTACTGTGAGGTTCGGCTACTTCTCGCAAGAGGGTCTGAAGTTCGATGAACAACAAAAGGTGATCGATGTGATTACAGACATTGCCGACTACATAGACTTAGGTCAGGGAAGGCACATGACGGCATCGCAGTTTCTGCAATACTTTCTTTTCACTCCCGAACAGCAACACAACTTTGTATATAAGCTGAGCGGTGGAGAAAGACGTAAGTTGTATCTGTGCACCGTACTGATGAAGAATCCCAACTTCCTGGTGTTAGACGAGCCGACCAACGATTTGGACATACAGACACTGCAGGTGCTCGAAGAATATCTTGCCGACTTCCCGGGCTGCGTGATTATTGTGTCGCACGATAGATATTTCATGGATAAGGTGGTAGACCATCTGCTGGTCTTTAAAGGCAACGGTGTTGTGAAGGACTTCCCCGGCAACTACACACAATACCGGGAATGGTGCAGCCTGCAACCCAAGGAAGCGGCCAAGAAGAAAGAGAAAAATCAGGAAAAGCCGTCATACAAAAATCATAATAACGACAAGCGCAAGTTATCCTACAAGGAAAAACGCGAACTGGAGCAACTCACTGCCGACATCAAGGCGTTGGAGGAGGAGCAAAAGCAACTGGAAACGCAGTTGTGCTCAGGAAAACTGAGCGTAGAGGAACTAACGGCAAAGAGTAAAAGACTGCCCGTATTGAAAGAAGAATTAGATGAAAAGGAAATGAGATGGCTGGAACTGTCAGAAATAGAGGGTTGAAAATTTGGATGTTTCATAATTTTTAGCTAACTTTGCAACGTTTTTTAAAAACACAGCTGTTTTCCCTCATTCAGGCGGAAGACAATTTCAACTAAAGTTTACTATACATATTATTATATGTTAAGCAAAGAAGAATTATTATCTAAGGATATTTCCGAATTAGGAGATATTGCCAAAGAATTAGGCGTAAACGTCGAGAAAGACGACTCGAAAGAGGATGTTGTATATGCTATTCTCGACAAGCAGGCCCTTGACGCCAGTGCGAAGCCTGCCGCACCCAAACGCAAACGTACACGTATCAAGAAAGAAACCGACAGAGTTTATACCGTAAGCGGCAAAGAAGGCGAAAACTTTGACTTAAAAAACAAAAGGCCTGTGACTGATAATAACAATCAGCCTTCTCTCTTCAAAGATGAAGAATATGAACAAACAGAGCCCAAACAAGATAGCCCCATGTCGCCGGAAGAGTTTCTGGCTTCTATACCCAAGCACAGAGGACGTAAGTCTAAAGCTGAGCTTGAAGCCATAGCAGCCGCTAAAGCTGCCATAGAAGAAAAGCAGAAACAAAGCATGGCAGAAACTGAGGATGAACCACAGACAGAACCAGAAAAGCCAGTGGAACAAAACGTAATGAGCCAAGAGAGCAATGAAGATGTGCCGGAGGCAGCCTTCAATGCTGATGAGCAACAAGAAAATAGCGACGAAAACCTGCGCAAGCAGCTGCAGGAGAAAATGAACGCGCAAAACGAAGGTAAAACGGACACGCCGGCCGAAGAGCAAGAAGCATCTGACGGAATGGATGCCAACGGCGTTTGGCAAGGTGATCCGGGTGACGGCACTGACTTCATAACGGTGGTTGACATTCCTATAGAAGACCAGGGTGCTCTGCCCAACTATGACATGTTCGACCACCCCACCATGCCGATGCAGGGTGCTAGTATTCCCAACTATGACATGCCTGTGGGAGGCGCACACGAGACATATTCCTTTGAAGACATCGTAACGGCTAACGGAGTGTTGGAAGTGATGCCCGACGGATATGGCTTCTTACGCTCGTCTGATTATAACTATCTGTCGTCACCTGATGATGTTTATGTGTCAAGCAACCAAATCAAACGTTACGGACTGAAAACGGGAGATGTTGTGGCATGTCATGTGAGACCACCACATGAGGGAGAAAAATACTTCCCACTCACAAGCATCGACATGATAAACGGCAGAAAGCCGGAAGAGGTGCGCGACAGAATACCCTTCGAGCATCTCACACCTCTCTTCCCTGACGAGAAGTTCAATCTTTGTGGTGACCCAAGGACAACCAACCTCTCTACTCGCATCGTAGACCTCTTCTCACCTATTGGTAAAGGACAGCGTGCACTGATCGTGGCTCAACCTAAGACAGGTAAAACCATCCTCATGAAAGACGTGGCCAACGCAATAGCTGCCAACCATCCTGAAGCTTATCTCATGATGTTGCTCATCGACGAACGACCGGAGGAAGTAACTGACATGGCCAGGACAGTGAATGCAGAGGTTATCGCGTCAACATTCGATGAGCCTGCAGAAAGACACGTAAAGATAGCAGGTATCGTGCTGGAGAAAGCAAAACGTATGGTGGAGTGTGGCCATGACGTGGTGATCTTCCTCGACTCTATTACGCGTTTGGCACGTGCATACAACACTGTAGCTCCGGCCTCAGGTAAGGTTCTTACCGGTGGTGTGGACGCCAATGCCCTGCAAAAGCCAAAGAGATTCTTCGGAGCAGCTCGTAACATTGAGGGCGGAGGATCGTTAACTATCATCGCTACGGCACTGATAGACACAGGCTCGAAGATGGACGAGGTGATATTCGAGGAATTCAAGGGTACGGGCAATATGGAGCTTCAGCTCGACCGCTCACTCTCCAACAAGAGAATATTCCCTGCTGTCAACTTGGTTGCTTCAAGTACGCGTCGTGACGACCTGCTTCAAGACAAGACAACACTCGAAAAGATGTGGATACTTAGAAACAACATTGCCGACATGAATGCTATAGAGGCTATGAACGAAATACACAAGAGAATGAGCAGGACACGCAACAACGAAGAATTCCTTTTGTCGATGAACTCATAAAGAATAATCCCAGCACTCCCTTGAGTGAATATTGAATAAAAGAAAGGCTAATAACCTTTCTTTTTTTTGTTGATATAAGATTAGGTTATCTAAGCATGTGGAATATGGAACTAGGAAGCATAAAAGGAGACTACGTTGGGATGATGATTCTGCCATTCTAGCACGCACGATCCACAAGGGACTATTAGCCAAGTATCTGCCAAACAACTACACACATGACTTCTTTATCTCACTAATTAATGTGTGCTAAACTTGGATGGCCGCAGGATTAGTAGGCCACGACAAGGAGAATACATAATGAATGGAAAGAAGTATATAGAAAATAGGTTGGGAATTGAACAATGGTGCATCTACACCATCTGTCTAAAACCCTAACGACAAAGTATCAGCATCAGCATTCCAATCATTAGACTTGCTTCTGGCATCATTAGGATTACCGGGTTGGTCTGAATTTCCAGTAAGGTGAGCACTGCCGGCAAGGAGTTCTGCTTCCATGGGTATTCTCACGACCTTTGTAATAGGCTTGATGTATCTTTTCATGTAGAGTTTAGTTTTAATCATGGTACAAAATTACAAAAATAATTATTGCTGTCCGCTAAAACTTTTTTGATAGTACAAAATTAGGGCTGACAC
>SAMEA3663095__coassemble_1988_pt1 | contig 10080 bp, 7 predicted proteins | sample SAMEA3663095__metabat2_high_PE_003 | metagenome-assembled genome bin SAMEA3663095 (sample SAMEA3663095) | pig gut metagenome | biome: pig gut; feature: pig-associated habitat; material: faeces | place: France | collected 2012
CTCGCCCAAACTGGGGTTATGGATAAGTCAACCCCTTCGGGGCTGATATATAGACGGCGTTGTTGGCATGTGTGCCACGGGACGGAGACTCTCCTACGATGCTGAGACCACTGACATGTGTGCCACGGGACGGTGGGCATCCTATGCCCGATAGCCATCCTGAGATTACAAGCATACGGAGCCTCGTAGAGGCTCACTCATTCGTAACCCCAGGTCAGGACGCGAAGCGGACGCAGCCTGGGGTTAGCAGTGAACAAAGAAAATCAGCCTCGAAGAGGTTGACTAGCATCTCGGATGCGCATTCCCAGCGTGGCCCTTGTAGACAGTCATTGCTGTATGGGCACCAGGACGGCAAACCTCGTAGCAAAACAATATAATTACACCCTAAATGTAGGGACGTACCTTGGTGCGTCCGCAAGCGGAGAGCAATCAATGAGGGGCACAGTAAGCATAAGAAATTCATTTATATGATGAGGCAAGGTGGCTCCGTGCAGGGTTGAAAAGGGTGAAGTCTAATAAACTTGAGCTTGTTCTATTTCTTTTATGGTATAATCGAGAGCCTCTGATGAGGGAACCTCTATATCCGGCAAAGTTCCATGCACTTCTTTCTCATCAGCCTTGAACTGCCAAAAGCGTTTCCAGGAAATCGTTGTAGCCAGATGAGACAAAGGCATCCGATACACCACAATATCTCCGTAGCACACGTTCATGCCTCCCGATTCCTCGCCGACCACCGTTCCCAGGTGCAGCTGCTTGAAGATCCATGAAAAAGAACTTGCCGAAGAGAATGTTCCGTGGTTGATTAGCAACCATAGTTTGCCGTTATAGCGTTTGGAAGAATCCGCAAATGGTTGTACATATTCTTCGAGATCGTTAAAATATACGCCCAATGGCGGCATGTGAAGGTTAGGCATGTCAGGATCATTGGCACACTTCAAAGTGTAGGGAGTGACACGAGCATAGAACTTGGAGAATTGCTGGAAGGGATAAGGCGAGATGCGCCTGAGGAGCGTGTCTCCAACATCTGAAAAGCCGCCACCGTTACTGCGCATGTCAATGATTAAGTTTGGCACCCCACGTTGCCTCAGCTCCGACACCATCGAGTCGGCAAAGACGGTCATCCTGTCAGGGTCAACCATATTCTTGAAGTTCATAATAGCATAACGGTTGTCATCTGAAATACTGAATGAGTATGGCTCTTGGGGTTGCGTATTAACCTTTTTAGGCTTTAATGTCATGAGTTTCTTTGCCTCCTCTTCATACGTCATCGATGGTAGGGTGGCTACACGAACTTTGCCTTCATGGATAAACTTCACCTTATATTTATCGGCAGTGTAGCGCATTTGAAAGAAAGCCAGGAAGTTATAGCTCAGACGCTGAAGCTTGAAAAACCTCCTTTCGCCGCTACAATAGCGCAACATCCAATCTATCATGTCCTTCACGGCCACACCGTTGATACTGATTAGTTTCGCCTTTTCGGGTACCATCTCGGGCAACGCGCTAAGTACGACCGTTGCCTCAGCCGTATTGTCATCAATCTCGACCTGCAGGGGAAGACGTCTCAGGCTTTTGGTAAAGACCTCATTGTATGGAAACACCATGCAAGTGTGGCCATCACCTATCAGCGAAACAAGGGGTGCTACTCTGTCGTAAAGTTGGGTAACGGTGACAGAGTCAGGTAAGCTGTCCTTGACTTTGTTCACCTGCATCATGTAATCGTTCAGACTACACACCGAAAACATATCAGGATGAATCTCGTTGAGTGCGTAAATCAGCGAGTCGATATCATCACAAGCCTTCTCTTTGGTCAATACGAAAGGATGTCCTTTTGCCTGTTCCGAAGTCTGTGCAGGTGAGATACATGGGAAAAATAACACAGCCATAAAAAGAAGGAATCGTTTTCTCATTGCCGAAATCATTTTGACTTTCCGGGCAAATTTACTGTTTTCTGGTTTAATATCCAAAAAATACTCTCAAAAGGAAGAAGCGCTAATGCTAATTTTATGATATTATCAAACTTTGACGAACGATTATTGTCCCGACAGAAATCCGGTAACAGCTTCTAAAGAAAATGCCAAGAAACTGATAAATAGTCACTTGGCATTATTATGTTGTGCGCCTGACAGGACTCGAACCTGCACTGCGAGAGCAACTAGATCCTAAGTCTAGCGCGTCTACCAATTCCGCCACAGGCGCTTAACAGTGTGCAAAGATACAATAAAAATATGAGAAACGGGGCACAGCCGGCCGTGTTTTTCATTTATTTTTTCATGATGAGCCCGCACGCAAAATCTATGATGGTGTCCTTGCCGCGGCTCACGTCGGCATCGAGCAGGCCCACCTGATAGTCGGGAGCTATGCCAAACTCGGTGTCACGGCCCTGCTTGTCATACATCGGACAGGCCGAGAAGCGCACCGCCCAGCCATTGGGCAGCTCGCCTGAGAACGGCATCCCGGCCCCGCCGCCTGTGCTGTCGCCCACCACAATGACCTGTGGGAAGCACTTCATATACTTCACAAACTCGTTGGCAGCCGAATATACGCTGCGGTTGGTGAGCAATATGGTGGGGCGGAGCCACCTCACTCCGCCTGAGGGACGGATGGTTTGCGGCTCCATGGGCGAGAAGTCGTTGTGCCCCTTGCCCGTCTTGTGCCGCATATAGCCCACAATGCGCGTAGAATCGGCAAAGTGCTCGGCCAGGTTCTGCGCCGCCGTCATCAGGCCGCCGCCATTGTCGCGCAGGTCGATGATGAGACCCTTGCAGCCGCTGAGCAGCAAGAGAACATCGTTGATGGTGGCGTTGGTGGGCGACGTAGTGAAGCTCTCCAGCCGTATATAGCCCACGCTGTCGGCCAGCGTGCGGTATTTCATTCCGCCTGCCATGCGATAGTCGGTGCCCAGATAGCGGCGGAGCAATGTGTCAGACACGTTGCTGGGATAATTTTCGTGCCAGCTCCAGTAGCGTCCCGTGTCGAAGTCGGAGTACAGGTTTACGTGTCCGTCGCGCAGCTCGGCCGTCATCTGTGCCATGAGGTCGAAAAAGTTGAGCGTCGTGAGCGAGTCAGTCACCTTGGCCGAGTAGCGTGCGTGCACCTCGTTCCAGTCTAGTCCGTACACCTGCTTCTTATAGGAGAAGAAGCAATAATGCTCATCCAGCAGTTTCCACAGCGCCTCGAAGTTGCCGCGCTGGTTGTTGTCAAACTCCTCTTCGTCTACGCACGAGGCCATGGGCAGCAGCAAGGCGGCAGCCGAAAGGAGCAGGAAGAGATGTCGAAGCACGATTTTCATGGTTGATAAGGGGTTAAGGTGAAGCACTTCACGATGCCGATGAGCATCTGCGTGGTCCATTCATGATATTTCAAGCCGTTCACCCGTGCCTGCCGCAGGTCAGCCATCAACCCGGCGCGCAGCCTCAGCCCCCGTCTGAGCGTATAGTCGGCTGTGAGCTGATGCGTCATGGTGGGCGCGTTGAAAGGCCATGTGAGCACGATGTTATGATCGTAATGGTTCTCCACAAACAGCTCGTAATAGCTCTGTCCGTAGTGCGGCGCGAAGCGCAGGCCCACCATCGGCATGGCCCACTGATACCTCACGTAAAGCGCATGGCGGCCTTTTCGGCCCAGCGGAGCGTAATAGTCTGCCATGACTTGTGGCGTAATGTTGAGCCAGGCCAGCGCCTGGGCTGGATTATTGCCATTGCGCATGTTATAGAGAAAGCCCAGCTGCACATCAGGACCGGCTCCGGCAGCCAGCCTCAGCGTTCCTTTGCCCCATTGCTGCGCAGCAGCAGATATTGCCACACGTAGCGAAAGCGATAGCTGCCGCCCACCTCCGTAGCGTTGCCCGCGCGGTTCTCCGTGCGATGCAGGGCGGCGTGGTGCACCATCTGGCGCATCCAGCGTGCCCGGGGGCTCCATTCCGTGAGCCGTGAGGGCAGGTCATGGGCATCGTGCTCGCGTGTCACGTCAGACAGAAAGGCCACGGCCAGCCCGCGATATTTCTCTGTAGAGAGATAGGTGTCAAGCACATTGGTGCCGCCCATGCCCACCTCCGTGGCCCTTGTGATGACGATGGGCGCGCGGCGCACGCTGTCTTGCTGAGCGTGCAGTGCGGTGAGAGCCGCCAGTGTGAGCAGAAGGGTGAGCAGGGTGCGCATAGACTGTAATGCTTATTGGTTATCGGGGAAAAGCTCCAGCTGCCCCGTCATCTCGTCGATGACCTGCTGCTGACTCTTACCCTTGTCGGGATCGAGGTTCTCCGGTTCGTCTTCGGGCGCGCCATCAGGTCCGTCAGAGCCGCCGCCCTCATCCTCGTCGGGCTGCCGCACGGGCTCCAGCTCCTCGGCTTTGGCCACGTGCAAGGTGGATATTCGCTTGCCTTTGGCCTTGAAGCCCTTTATGCCCACAAACTGTTCTACGTCTATCTCTTCGGCCGGGCGGTCGGCATCGGTGCCTCCGTAGGTAATCTTCACGCAGGGGTAAGGCGTGTCGGTGAGCAGCAGCTCCTTAGAGTTGGGATTGCCCAGATAGTTCTGGTGGCGCTTGGTGGCCTCCATGTAGAAGCGCTTCAGGTAGGCATAGCCGCCGTTGTCGGCATCGAGCAGACAACAAGTCCACACCTTGTGGGGGTTAAACTTTTGCAAGATGCGTATGTTGTCCTCGTAATGGTTGTTGGGATCGAAGCCGGTGAGATAGAAGTCGCCGTTGTCCAGCACCACCAGCACGCTGTCGGTGTCGCTGAACTCGCCCAGGTAGCGTCCGTGCTCCTCATAGTTCAGTCGCTTCACGTCGGGGTCGAACCACACCTTCCGTCCGCCCAGGGTGGAGTGTCCGTGGCTCTTCAGCCCTATGCGGTGCACGCTTCGCTTGGTGAGTATGACGCCCTTTGCGGCCCGTCCCTTGATGCTCACGTCAGAGAAATCTTTCTCCAGGAAGATGTTCTGCCGCTTCTTTCCTGGCTCCGGGTCTAGCGTCACCTTGATGAGTTCGGCCTCGCCGTTGGGATTGGCGGTGAAGTAGACCACTCTCGAGCCCGGTGTGCCGGCGGTGAGGTCATACTCACGGTCGCGCGTCATGCTGGTCACGTTGAAGCGCTTGATGTAGTAGGCTCCGTCTTTTCCGTCGCGATACACCACATTATATATAGTTCGCTTGTCGTTCTTCTTAAATACCCGCACGTGCAGGATATTCTTTCCCACGAATATCTTGTCGGCCACGCGCACCACCTTGTATTTTCCGTCACGGTAGAACACGATAATATCGTCGAGGTCGGAGCAGTTCTGAACAAACTCATCCTTCTTCAGCCCGGTGCCTATGAAGCCCTCTTTGCGGTTGATGTAGAGCTTCTCGTTGGCCTCCACCACCTTTGATGCGATGATGGTGTCGAAGCTGCGTATCTCTGTTCGGCGCGGATGGTCCTTGCCATATTTCTTTTTGATGAACCTGAACCACTCTATCGTCACGCCCACCATATTGGCCAGGTCTTTGTTGATGCCGTCTATCTCGCCCTTCATCTTGAGCATGAGCTCCTCGGCCTTGGCCTTGTTGTACTTCAATATGCGCTGCATCTTTATCTCGAGCAGCCTGAGATAGTCGTCGCGGGTGATGTCGCGCAGCAACTGGGGTTTGTAGGGCTCAAACTGTGCGTCGAGGAAGCGCACCACGGCATCTTGATTGGCGGCCTGCTCAAACTGTTTGTCCTTGTACATGCGCTTCTCTATGAATATCTGTTCGAGCGATGCGCCGAAGAGTTGTTCCTCCAGTTCGTGCTTCCTGATTTCCAGTTCGCGGCGCAGCAGCTCCTTGGTGCGGTCTACGCTATGCCTGAGCACGTCGCTCACGGTGAGGAAGCGGGGTTTGCTGTCTTCTATGACGCAGCAGTTGGGACTGATGTTTATCTCGCAGTCGGTAAAGGCATAGAGGGCGTCGATGGTCTTGTCGCTCGACGTGCCGGGTGCCAGATGCACCTGAATCTCTACGTTGGCCGCCGTGAGGTCCTCCACCTTGCGTGCCTTGATTTTGCCTTTCTCTATGGCCTTGACGATAGAGTCTTGCAGCGTCTCAGATGTCTTGCTGTAAGGTATGTCGCGTATAACGAGCGTCTTGTTGTCAAGTTTCTCTATCTTGGCCCGCACCTTCACCACGCCGCCGCGCTGTCCGTCGTTGTATTTCGACACGTCGATGGCTCCGCCGGTGGGGAAGTCGGGATAGAGATGAAACTCTTCGCCCTTGAGATAGCTCACGGCAGCGTCGCACAACTCGTTGAAGTTATGGGGCAGTATCTTCGACGACAGTCCCACGGCAATACCTTCCGCGCCCTGAGCCAGCAGCAGCGGAAACTTCACGGGCAGCGTGATAGGCTCCTTGTTACGCCCGTCGTAGCTCATCTTCCAGTCGGTTGTCTTGGGGTTGAACACGGTGTCGAGAGCAAACTTCGACAGCCTTGCCTCTATGTATCGGGGCGCGGCGGCCGATGAGCCGGTGAGTATGTTGCCCCAGTTGCCCTGCGTGTCGATGAGCAGGTCTTTCTGTCCCAACTGCACAAGGGCGTCGCCTATAGAGGCATCGCCGTGCGGATGATACATCATGGTGTGTCCCACAATGTTGGCCACCTTGTTGTAGCGGCCGTCGTCCATCTGCTTCATCGAGTGCAGAATACGCCTCTGCACAGGCTTCAGTCCGTCGTCTATATGCGGCACGGCACGCTCCAGTATCACGTAAGAGGCATAGTCCAGGAACCAGTTCTTGTACATGCCCGAGAGGTGGTGCACGGCAGAGGCGTCGAAGCGGTCTACGGGCTTATAGTCGCTGTGCTCGTCGTCTTGCAGGTCGTCTTGTGCGGCATCCTGCTTCAGCCCGTCCTGCTCGTCCATCTCTGTTGGGTCTTTTGTCTTATCGTCGTCCATTTATAATAGCTTTCTTTGCATTAGGTTCGTTGCAAAGATACAAAAAAAATATCAAACAGCAAAAATGGCAGGCTCTGCCTTTGCTTTAAAGAGCCGAAAAAGGGCGTGGCAGATAACATCCATGCGCTAATCGTGGCATGGAATCATTCAAAGCAGCGAGGGTCAACGGAGCATAAGACAGCATGAGACAAGCGTCAACACCCTAGTCAGTTGTAGTGGCCGTGCCTTGTGCCGGCCTCGCACCAAACCATCATCAGTTGTAGTGGCCGCGCCTTGTGCCGGCCTCGCACCAAACCATCATCAGTTGTAGTGGATATTCGTTGATTGACCGACGCTTGCGGACGCTCGAACGAGCGTCCTTACCAAACCATCGTTAGTTGTAATGGCCGCGCCTTGTGCCGGCCTCGCAAACAAAAACACTGTAAACATATATTACGGCCTGTTTTTCTTTCCATTTATCTTCCTGATATCCTCTAAACTGCTCTGCTGTAAAGTCTTACGAAAACATATATTTAGCCTACTAAAAAAGCCCTTTTCATCGCCTAAAAGTATGCTTTTTGGTGAGCTAAAAAGGCGCTTTTACGAGGTAAAAAGCCACAAGGGCGTAACACGCACTTGTTTTGTAATGAATAATGACACACTCTCCCGCCTCGCCCGATATGCTTCGCACCGGTCACGAGGGCCGCGACAGCCAGGGCAGAGCATGGCTGTGGCGATGCCCTACATTCGTCCGTATTCGTACATCGTCTTTGTCATCACACGGTTTCAGACTCGTCCGTCCACTACGTGCTAATGATTATGAATACGGTAAACTTGAATAAATAATTTGGTGGTGTGCGAATTAAGTTGTAACTTTGCCCTCTGAATTCCGAAATTTATAAATCATTCTATACATTATGGCGCAAGAAGATGTGTTTAAAAAGATTGTAAGCCATTGCAAGGAATATGGCTTCGTCTTCCCTAGTTCTGAGATTTATGGTGGTCTGTCAGCCGTTTACGACTACGGACAGAACGGCGTTGAGCTGAAAAACAACATCAAGCAATACTGGTGGCAGTCTATGGTGCTGCTGCACAGCAACATTGTGGGCATCGACGCTTCTATCTTCATGGACCCCACTGTGTGGAAGGCCAGCGGTCACGTGGATGCTTTCAACGACCCGTTGATAGACAACCGCGACTCTAAGAAGCGCTACCGTGCCGACAACCTCATAGAGGACCAGATAGCCAAGTATGACGAGAAGATAGACAAGGAGGTGGCCAAGGCCCGCAAACGCTTCGGCGACGACTTCGACGAGGCTAAGTTTCGTGCCACCAACCCCCGCGTGCTCGACCATCAGAAGAAGCGCGACGCCCTGCACGCCCGCTACACTGCCGCCATGCAAGGCCCCGACCTGGCCGAGCTGAAGCAGATTATCCTGGACGAAGGCATCGTAGACCCCATCAGCGGTACTAAGAACTGGACCGACGTAAGGCAGTTCAACCTGATGTTCTCTACCGAGGTGGGCTCCACGGCCGAGGCTACCAGCCGCATCTACCTGCGTCCTGAGACGGCTCAGGGCATCTTTGTCAACTTCCTCAACGTGCAGAAGACGGGCCGCATGAAGCTGCCCTTCGGCATAGCGCAGATTGGCAAGGCCTTCAGAAACGAGATTGTGGCACGCCAGTTCGTGTTCCGTATGCGTGAGTTTGAGCAGATGGAGATGCAGTTCTTCTGCAAACCCGGAACGGAGATGGAGTGGTTCAACTACTGGAAGAAGCATCGCCTGCAGTGGCACGAGGCCCTGGGCATGGGCAACGAGAACTATCGTTTCCACGACCATGAGAAGCTGGCACACTATGCCAACGCCGCTACCGACATCGAGTTCCGTATGCCCTTCGGCTTCAAAGAGGTGGAAGGCATTCACAGCCGTACCGACTACGACCTGTCGCAGCATGAGAAATTCTCCGGCACAAAGATTAAGTACTTCGACCCGGAGACCAACGAGAGCTACACTCCCTATGACGTTGAGACGTCTATCGGCGTAGACCGTATGTTCCTCAGCGTGATGTGCCACTCTTATACAGAGGAGAAGCTGGAGAACGGAACATCGCGCGTGGTGCTCAAGCTGCCCGAAGCGCTGGCCCCGGTGAAGTGCGCCGTGCTGCCACTTGTAAACAAAGACGGGCTGCCTGAGAAGGCTCAGGAGATAGTAGACCAGCTTAAGTTCCACTTCAATACACACATCGAGGCGAAAGACTCCATCGGAAAGCGCTACCGCAGGCAGGATGCCATAGGCACACCTTACTGTGTTACCGTAGACGGCGACACGCTCAAGGACAACGTTGTCACGCTGCGCTTCCGCGACACCATGCAGCAGGAACGCGTGCCCGTAGACAAGCTGCGCGAGATAATAGAAGACAAGGTGTCTATCACCAGCCTCCTCAAGAAACTAGACGTATAATGAGAAAAAGCATCATCATCCTTATTGCGGCCCTCACGGCCGCGCTCACCTTCACGTCGTGCTCGGAGAACAACGACGAGGTGGAGGAGTTTCCTAACTGGGAGCAGGCCAACAAGACCTACTGGAACAACCTCTACACGGCCACGCAACAGAAGATAGCGGCCGGAGACTCTACATGGAAAATCCTCATCAACTGGAGCTTGGAGAACCAAACGCCCACACGCTCGGAACAGAGCAAGCAGTATGACAACACCAACTACATCATCGTGCATGTCATCAACAAGGGCACGGGCTCGGGATGCCCCATGTACACCGACTCGGCAAGGGTGTTCTACGAGGGCAGGCTCATACCCTCTACCACCTACACCAGTGGCTATGTGTTCGACGCAACGTGGACGGGACCTTACAACGCGGCCTCCAACAGGCAGGCCACGCTGGCCGTTAACGGTGTGGTAGACGGCTTCGCAACGGCCCTCATGCACATGCACATAGGCGACAGATGGGTGGTCTACATGCCACAAACGCTGGGCTATGGCAGCACCAACAACAGCACGTCGGGCATACCGGCCTACAGCAACTTGATATTCGACATCACCTTGCTGAGCTACTATCGCCCGGGAGCCACACTGCCCCCTACTCCCGCCAAGCCGGGAAGGTGGATTGAGCAATAAGGAAGGCGTGCAACGATTGCACAAAAAGCAAAAGCTTGCGCAAATTGATATATATCAAAAGAA
>SAMEA3663095__coassemble_2043_pt1 | contig 9807 bp, 9 predicted proteins | sample SAMEA3663095__metabat2_high_PE_003 | metagenome-assembled genome bin SAMEA3663095 (sample SAMEA3663095) | pig gut metagenome | biome: pig gut; feature: pig-associated habitat; material: faeces | place: France | collected 2012
GGCCGCTCCGCCCTCAGCCGGGCCTGCAACACTCTCCTCAGCAGCCTGACCAACCGGCGAAGCCGATGGCGCCATGCCGCCACCTATTATAATAGTGTTGCCACTGGCGTGCGATTCACCGGATGTCTGCTGCACGGGTTGCTCTTCAGCCGTGCTTTGCGCGCCGCCCTTACTGTAGGTAACCTTGCCTGTTTCCAGATATTCTTCAGTTACATGTGTGGGAATATCCTTTCCGTCGTCGGTCTTATCAAAGGGCCGGTCGAATGCTGAAAGGAAGAACACCACCACCTCTGTGCCCATACCAACAAACAACATGGTGTTGGCACCGGGCAAGTGTGTGAGCTTGAAAAGCGCACCCAAGATGACGACTGAGGCGCCCCAACTGTAACCATAATTCAGGAATGTCTGTCCTGGCACGCTATCCATCCACTTTTGCAGACGATAGATGATATTGAATTTGCTGTGATATGACATATTTATCTTCGCTTACTTTTTTTCTTATTCATTTTAGCTGCCTCGCTGGATGAGCTGGCCAATGACCTGACACAGCGGAAGCCGATGTATGAGCGTGGCTGATTTTCATACTCCCATGTACGCCATGCCGAGCGGATATACGACTCAGGGTCTTTCCACGAGCCGCCTCTCACGCTCTTCTTCTTCAGCCTGTAAGGGTCTTCCTTGGCTGCGTTGTAAGACAACTCAGGGTTCAGATCGTTCATGGCATCAACACCTGCCTCGGTATAAACGGTGCTTGTCCACTCGGCCACATTGCCGGCCATGTCGTAAAGTCCGTTAGAATTAGCCGAGTAGATGCCCACCTTACTGGTTATAAGGTTGCCGTCTTTGGTATAATTACCTCTATCCGGCTTGAAGTTGGCATAGAAACAACCGTTGCCATTCTTTACATCTTGGTTGTTCCAAGGGAACTCGTTCTGATCCTTACCACGTGCCGCATACTCCCATTCAGCCTCGGTGGGCAGCCGATAGCGCTGTATATAGCGTGCCTCACCACCCATGCCCTTGAGCAAATAGTCGGTTCGCCATGCGCAGAAGGCATTGGCCTGCTCCCATGTTACGCCCACAACGGGATAATCGTTATAGGTGGGATTGCTGAAATAATTGCGCAGATAGACCTCGTTATCCGAATTCCTGAAGTCGTTTACCCAACATGTAGTGTCGGGATATACATTCACTATGTAGGTATTCAAGAAGTCCCAAGGCCCTGACAACGGTCGGTTGATGGTTTCACGATGTATGTTTCCGTCATCGTCAACATAAGCCGTGTCCTTGCTTATCATCACCACCTCGTTGGGATTTACGGGCACATCGGTGTTCAGGTTGCGCTCAGCAGGATTCAGCCTGTTGCGTCGCAAAGCCGCTGTAGTATAGTCGTAAATCTCATACTTATAGTTCAGTTGCTTGGCATCGAGCATTTTTTCGCCCGTCACCGGATTGGTTACGTAAAGGCTCTCAAAGGCTCTTTGCTCGTCCTCGTTAGGCTTACGGGGCAGAGGCTTGCGCCAGTTGAGGTGCGGAGTGACAGGGTCGCCGTTCTTATCTTCCGTAATCATATAGGTTTCATCGCCGCCATAAGACGGGTCGGCCAAGCGAGTGCGCAGGATAGAGTCGCGCACCCAGTACACAAACTGCTTGTACTCAGAGTTAGTCACTTCCGTCTCGTCCATCCAGAAGCCGTCTACAGAGATATCCTTCACCGGTGTTTGCTTTCCCCAAAGGCTGTCAGTCTTGTCTATTCCCATTTTCAGGTAGCCACGCTTAACAAGCGTCATGCCGTAAGGAGCGGGTTCTTTGAAGCTGCGTCCGCCGCCCACGCCGGTCACCTCGCCACCGCGTCCCGATGACGTAGCTTTTCCGCCGAAGCAGGCAGTAAGCGATGTAAGTGAGACAAAGCCCACCACGAGTACCAAAACTATTTTCTTTATCGTCATATTCACTATATCACTAAAGATATCTAACACTTTTATGCAAGTTACGTCCTTTCTTTTGGAGGTTGATGTCAGTCTGATAACTGATGACAATCTCATGACTTCCGTTGCCCGGATTGATGGCCTTGGTGTAATATTCGTAGCTATAGCCCACATTGATGCCGTGAAAGCGACCTCCGATAAGGGCAGTAACTGAGTTGGTGGGGCTGTAGGTCACGCCGGCATACATCATCTTCTTGTCGTTGGTATATACCAGCCTGGCCGTTACATCGGCGCGATAGGCATGGCCGTCATAGCGTGCCAGCACCGAAGTGGGCACTTTAAGAAACGGATTTCTTAACTTTATATTGTATCCGCCCGTTAAATAATAGGACGGTTCTACCTTGAGCTGGTTTCTCTCGCCAAGGTCTATGGTAGGCGAAGTGAGGTGTTGGGCAGAAGCGCCGGCATACCATGCGCCGTGTGTATAATACAGTCCGAAGCCCACATCGAGCGAGTTGCCGCTGATTTGAGAGTTGGTGAAAGCCGGATCGCTGGCGTCCTCAAGGTCAAGCTTTGTACCGTCGAAGCTCTCCATGAGCAATCCGAGCTGCACACCCACAGCCATATTGCCGCCAAAGAGCTTATGCCTGTAAGCATATTGGCCCGATATGCGCTGGTGAGTGAAGAGACCAATCTTGTCGTTAAGCATATATAGTCCCACACCATGATAGTTCTTCAGAAAATAAACGGGCATGTCGGCTCCGATAAATGCCGTTTGAGGATTATGCTCAAAGCCGGCAAAGTCTATGGCATAAGCACCTGTGACATTCAAGATAGAAGCCTTGCCAACGGCAGCAGGGTTGAAATAGGGCTCCATCATCCAGTAATGACTGAACGACGCGTCGTATTGAGCCCGCGCACTCACCGTGAACAAGCAAGCTAGGACAGCTGTATAAAATAAACGCTTAAACACAGCAGAATAACGCAAAAGATGCTGAAATATTGCAATACGAATACAAAAAGACAGTAAAGGGTGCCCTAAAAATCCTCTGTCCGGCTACTCGAGCCATGGCAAGCGCGGAGTATTCGCATCCAAGAAGAGGCCCCCGTAAGAGCTAGCATAGTCATCATGCGTAGCAGAATAGGCCTTTTTGCCATTCAATATAGGCACTTTTGCAAGCTGAAATAGGCATTTTTACAACATCAAATAGGCATTATTGCAAAGCTGAACGATTAAGAATGTCTTCCACTTACCTCTTTTTAATCTCCTAACGGGCGGTAAAGCTAGCATTTTTATACCGTTTCTTGCCCCTCGAAAAAATACTTTTTAGTAACTTTGCACATGAATAACAATTATTGAGATTTGCGCAAAACATCTATATATATACTCATCTGCCTGCTGGTATTAACAATATTTTCTAATCATGCAGCTGCAAAAGGGATTGACATAGAGCGCTATAAGCAGCTTCTGGAAATGCCGGCCGAGAAACTGTTTCAGAGGTCTTATGCCTACATACCCGTCAACAGTGACAGTGCCATCATGGGATTCACCGTACTAGTAGACAGATACAAGCAGGGAAAACTTGACAAAAACATGACGCGCAAGGTTGTGGCGGCACTCAACAACCTAGGCGCGCTCTATCAATACCAACACCTTGACTTTCAGAAAGCCTACGAAAGCCTCTCTATGGCCAAACGTATTGCCGAGAAAAACAATTATCAAGACGCTCTGCCACTGACGCTTGCATCGCTTGCCTCGCTGTTCACCAACAGCGACTTCTTTGAAAACGGTTCGTCAATGAACGGTTCTGCCCTTCCTTATTGCCGACAGGCCTTCCATAGTGCCGCTCGCACGAAGCAATGGAACGCCCTGCTTGCCTGTCTGATAAACGAACTGGAATATGCCCGACAGACAAATAGGACTGCAGAAGTAATGCCAGACGTACGGACATTCAGAAGACTAAAGATACCCAAAGGGACACCCTTGCTGACTTACGTCACGCTGTTTTGTAAGGGAGTGGAAGCTGAAAACAAAGGCGACTACATCTCTGCACTGAATGCTTTCAGATTAATGAAAGGGCACATAGATATAACCCAGGCCAAGGAACTTTATGTCATGACGAGCCTTACGTGCCAGGCCGATGCCTTGTCACACATGCAAAAATGGGAAGAAGCCAGCCAAGCACGACATAGGGCACTTGACATAGCAAGCGAATAGACACCAGCGCGCTTTCTTACTTGTTGCAAGACAACAGCTACGCACTGCTCGATGTCATTGAAGATGCTACATCAACCGACCGTACGCCTGACGTGACAGTAACCCAGCGGTTGCTGTACTATGGAGTATCGGCAGTGTCGTCATCCACACAGTCGATTGGAGCAACGGGCGTATCTAATGCCATTGTCATTGGCGATGCATATAAGCTGCCCTTCAGCGAGACCTTCTCTCAAGGCAACGAAGCAAAATACTGGGCAGGCATTAACAACGGAAAGCTGATAAAGATTATTGGCGGAACCGACCAGAACGGCGACCAAGGCTATATATCCATGCAGCTCAATGATTCGGTGACAGCCTCCACACTGACTTCAGGCAAGATTTCGCTTGCCGGTAGTGTCAATCCAGTACTTCAGTTCTACTATTATGCCGAACCTGCAAAGAATGCCATGCTCGTGACGAAGGTTACGGACCAGGACGAGACAAGTGATGCCGTAGATGTGGAACAATATTCTGCGCTCAGCGGAAAGGCAGGATGGCGCAAGGTAGAAGTTCCTCTTACAGAATACATCAACAAACCTTATATCACGCTTCACTTTGAAGGAACATCTACTGACGGCACGGCAATATCCATCGACAACATCTCTGTAAAGGATGTGTTGACACATAACCTCGCTGCAACCATTAAGGCTCCGGGATCGGTACTTGCCGACAAAGACAACAAGGTTACGGTAACGGTTACCAACGAAGGTACGGAAGCAAACGGAAATGCAACCGTTGATCTATACATGAACGGAAAGAAGATTGAATCTAAGGCTGTAACCAGCCTCGCTCCGGAGGCAAGCGCTGACTATAGCTTCAATGTTTCGCCGGGCGTAAACGCGGGTTCGAAGGTAGAACTATATGCTTACGTGGATTATGCAGACGATCAGAAACTTGCCAACAACACCACAGACACCGTAATGTCTAAGGTGCAGATGCCGTCTTATCCTACGGTAACGCTCAACGGATCGCTCAACGCCAAAAACCAAGGCGTGCTTACATGGAACGCTCCCAACCTTTCAAATGTTCAGGGACAAATAACAGATGGCGCCGAAGACTATGATGCTTTCAGCATAGACAGCTATGGCGAATGGACGCTGATAGACGGCGACGGTGCCACGACATCTGGCATAGGTGATGGCTGGGGTAGCATATACAAATATCCCAACGTTAACAAGCCAATGGCTTATATGGTATTCAATCCGTCAGAAGCAAAGATACGCGACAGCAAATATTCTGACGAGGAAAGTACAAAGTACGCTCCTCACAGCGGAAAGCAAGTATTTGCAGCCTTCAGTGCCAACGGCGTGAGAAACAACGATTGGCTCATATCACCGCGTCTTAACGGCAAAGCGCAGACAATATCATTCTGGGCTAAAACGGCAAATACGGTATTCGGATATGAGACGTTCGAAATATTGTATTCCACTCAAAGCACTGATACCGCTACTTTCGTTAAAATTGGCGGATCAGACAAGACTCCTGATGAATGGACTAAGTACACTGCACAACTGCCTGAAGGAACTCGTTATTTTGCCATTCGCTGCACATCTGACAATCACCAGGCCTTCTTGGTAGACGATATTACATACACCGCTTACACTGCAGAAGACTTGGTAGTTAGTGGCTACAACATCTACCGCAATGGTGAACGGCCCAATTCTACGCCGATTGCTGCTACATCTTACACAGACAGCAATGTACCGGCTGATGCAGAATATCAAGTGTCTGTTGTATAACCATCGGTGAGTCGGCTCTGTCAAATAAAGTTTGCCTGCAAGTTCCTGATGGTATTGCTGCTGTAGATGCTCCGCAAAATGATATATTGACCGGACACGGCGCAATAGTACTAAAAAATGCTATGGGCGAGCCCGTCATAATCTGCAATATTGCAGGTGCAGTGGTGTATAAAGGGTGCGACAACAATGTGAACCTACATGTTCCTGCAGGCATTTATCTCATCAAGCGTGCCGGGAATACCGTAAAAGTGACTGTAAAATAAAACAAAACAATGTCCTTATTCGCCTCACCCCACTACAGGGTGAGGCGACAGGAACACACCAATATGAAATCATGAAAAGAAAAAGCATATTATTTTTTCTGATTATTGCAGGTGCCGTGACAGCTCATGCACTTCCGCGCTCACGGCAACAAATACTCAACATTGCTGCCAATGCTTTCTCTGACTCTAGTATGCCCTTCATTAAGCATACGAAGAGCGAAGATGAAACTAATCTGAAAGTGCTCTATGAGACTACAGAATTGAGCCTTGTAGGAACGAGCACAAGAGGATTTGTCATCGTAAGCAAAGACGATGAATATGCACCGGTACTGGGGTATTCTACAAAATGGTCGGGCAACTATGCAAGTAACGACGGATTGATGTGGTGGCTGGATACCGCTACTCGGAATCTGAGTGCGCATAAGGTGGCACAAAAGTCCTTTGTTTCGACGGCCCAGACACCGGAGCAACTCGGATACAAGGCTTATGTTGACGCGCTAGTAAGCAGTAAATGGGACCAAGGAGCTCCCTATAACAACCAAACTCCACTTTTCTCTACTGCAGAAGGTTCCTTCGTTCACCCTCTTACAGGATGCGTTGCAACAGCTATGTCACAAGTAATGTACACCCACCAATACCCTTCTTCTGTTCATGGACAAATATATTATAAGATGAAGCAGGGGGATAATGGCGAATTCAGAACTTTCAGCAAGGACTTAGACGGAAAGACTATTGACTATACCAACATGATAGACACTTACGACGAGGGCACCTACTCTAAGAAACAAGGCAATGCCGTGGCTGCCTTAATGTCTTATGCCGGACTGACTGTGAATATGCAGTATTCAACAACCTTCAGCGGTGCTTACTGCACAGATGCGGCCTTGGCACTGCAAAAAAACTTCGGCTATGATAATACGGATTATTATTTCCGCATGGAGGTAGAAGATGATTGGTGGAAAAAGAAGGTATATGAGGCTATCAACAATGGCAACCCTATTATCTACGGCGCTGTAGACGCAAAAGGACACGGTGGTCACTGCTTCATTCTTGACGGTTACGACGCAAAGGGCTTTGTTCATGTCAACTGGGGATGGTCGGGATCTGAAGACGGATATTATGACATCGACGTGCTAAATCCGGGAACACTGTCTTCGTATCAGTTCTCTGAACAGCAAGAGATGGTTATTGCTGATTACAACCATCAGCGTCCTGACACCGTTGTGGTTAATGTGTCTGAGCCGGGAAAACTTTCCGAACTTCTTCCTACTGAGGGTAGATATGACATTCATGACCTTAAAGTCATAGGAAACATAAATGGGTCTGATATACGCACGCTTCGCGAACTGATGGGAAAGACCATAGATGACGTGAAAACCAACGGAATGTTGAAACATCTGGATTTAAGCGAGGCCAGTATAGTGACTGGAGGCGATGCTTATGCTTACTCTTTGAATGGTAAACCACTTTATGTAGATAAGGATAATAAGCTTCCACGATATGCTTTCTATTACCTCCCAAATATTACGTCTATTAGACTCCCTGAGAATTTAAAAGAAATAGGAGATTCTGCCATGGCTTTTTCCTATAATATCACTTCGGTCAATATACCTGGTTCAACCACTAAGATTGGCTCGGGAGTATTTTACTACAACCTGGCAATGCGAGACGTTTATTGCAAGGCAATGGCTCCTGTAGAGCTAGCAGACTCAACTTTCAAAGACATAAATCATACTGACAACAAAGTAGTATCGTTGTGCAGGCTTCATGTTCCTCAAGGCACAAAGGAGATATTTCAGGCCAATGACTTATGGAATGACTTTCTTGAGATCATTGACGACCAACCTGTGCCAACGGATATAAGAATAATAAAGGACAAGAAGAGCAACAAAGACATTTATACACTAGGCGGCATAAAGGTTGTTAACTCAAATGGTATACGTGGTATCTATATCTCAGATGGAAAGAAAATGCTGAAATAAAAGGCGTTAATAACACATAACATTTTAGGGAAAGTATTTCATAAAGAAAGGTTGCTATCACATTGACAGCAACCTTTCTTTATATTACACAAAGTTAATATTCATCCTCATTCCAAAGAAAATCATCCTTCGAAGGATAATCTGGCCAAATATCCTCTATGCTTTCATAGACCTCGCCTTCATCCTCTATCTCTTGGAGATTCTCTAGAACCTCCAACGGAGCACCTGAGCGAGTAGCATAGTCTATTAACTCGTCCTTAGTTGCGGGCCAAGGCGCATCTTCGAGTTTTGAAGCTAATTCCAATGTCCAATACATAGTCTCAAATATTTACAAGTTCTGAATTTGAGTGCAAATGTAATACTTTTTATTCTATCCGCCACAATTTATCCATGATTTTTCTGATACATGTGCAAGAAAGTTTAAATTTCTAGCCATAACAAAAAAAAGGTCAGACAATCTGTTCATAAACATCAAAATAGAAGAATCCACGGTTTCGTGTTGTGACAAAGAAACAATATTACATTCGGCACGTCTGCAAACAGTTCGGCACACGTGGGCCAAGGCTGCACTTCGCGTTCCACCTGGTAAAATAAAACAATGTAACGCAGGAAGCAAATCCTGAACGTGGTCTATGTAATCTTCAAGAAAAGAGACATCTATTGCAACAGGTGATGCATTAGGATTAGCCAGCAAAGCACCTATATTAAATAAGGTGTTCTGAATGTTATTCAAGACCTTAGACTCACAGAGATTATCATCCAGATAAGTAAGCAACAGACCTATATATGAGTTGAGCTCATCGACTGAACCGCAGGCTCTGACACGTAAAGAAGATTTACTAACCCTTTGTCCGCTGCCTAAGCTCGTCTCACCTTTGTCTCCATGCTTTGTATATATTTTAGAAGAAGTCATGCCGTTAAATTTATAGTATAATTCTGTTTTGATTTTGTATGATCAAAGAAAATCAAGCCACACACGAATAAATCAAATGAAACACCAGCCTTTGGATTCGCTATAAGCTCATACCACAACTTTCTATGCTTAGAAGTCTTATGTATGTCAAGCACTATCAGAATACATTCAGATGAACATAGAGAAACGAAACCATCCATCAAGTCTTGCGCAAGGGGCATATCCGGTGAAACTACTAAGACCTGGCAGTTCAAACTAGAAGAAACATTCATACCATCTTGTAAAGACAAACACATTGAAGAATGTGAACCCAACCTGACATAATGAGAATAGAGATCATTAAAAAAGGTGGAAAAGTGCCACACCGCAGGACCAATATGAAGGGATAACCTATAAAATAACCTCCCTAAACGCTGGGTATGAATATCTATGTGGCCGAAATGGGATGAAATTTCAGGGGCATAAGAAAAAGGAGTGTGGCAATTTATCACATCATTAACCATTTTGAAAGCCCAGGGAGATTGAATTCCAAAACCTTTCAAATGATGTAATCTACAGATAAACGCACGCAAATATCTTAAATAATAAAACATACCACACTTCTAATATTCTTTGCAAAAGTAATAAATAAATAGCTATTATCAATAAGAGTAACTAAAAAACTGAAAACGAAGAGAGAAAGAAAAAGCAACAGGGTGAAAAACCTATAGGTTATGACAAAGTAT
>SAMEA3663095__coassemble_2185_pt1 | contig 9130 bp, 10 predicted proteins | sample SAMEA3663095__metabat2_high_PE_003 | metagenome-assembled genome bin SAMEA3663095 (sample SAMEA3663095) | pig gut metagenome | biome: pig gut; feature: pig-associated habitat; material: faeces | place: France | collected 2012
CTCGGTACGACGGTTTTCAAGACCGTTGTAATCGACCACTCTACCATCTCTCCATGTGGCCTTCTTTCTTAAAAGCGTTGCAAAAGTAAATATATTTTAGCATTCCAGCAAATTATTTTTGTTAAAAGATATTTATCATATAATTATAAGATAGGGTGGGGTTGTGGTTTAGTCGATATAAATAGTCATATAGTAGCTGTATTTCTTTGTTTCATGCTAATTTGTTTACATAAGATGATAGGGTAGTTGAAGGTATATTTTAATTGAAATCAGAGAAAAAGTAAGCCACATTCCAGTGAAGGGATGTGGCTTAGATATAAGTGATAATATTCCACTTTTATTCTTTATTGGCACGTTTGCGCTCCAAATGATCGAGAATAATCTTGCGCATACGTATGCTTTTTGGCGTAACCTCAACATACTCGTCGCTCTTGATGTATTCCAGACACTCTTCAAGGCTCATTTCTGTCTTAGGTATCACACGTGCCTTTTCATCCGAACCTGATGCGCGCACGTTGGTGAGCTGCTTTGCTTTTGTCACGTTTATAACCAGGTCGTTGTCGTGAACGTGCTCGCCCACCACCTGACCGGCATAAACTTCTTCTCCCGGATCGATAAAGAACTTTCCTCTGTCTTGCAGTTTATCGATAGAATAAGCATAAGCTGTACCCGTCTCCATTGCAATCATAGAGCCATTGGTACGGCGGACGATTTCGCCCTTATACGGCTGATACTCCTTAAAGCGGTGTGCCATGATGGCTTCACCCTGCGAAGCGGTGAGCACATTGGTGCGCAGGCCGATGATACCCCTTGATGGAATATCGAAAGTGATATTCACTCTGTCGCCCTCAGTGTCCATTCCTGTTAGCTCACCTTTGCGTCTAGTCACCATATCAACCATTTTAGAGCTATATTCTTGTGGCACATTGATGTCCAATTCCTCTATAGGCTCACACTTCTGACCGTCAATTTCCTTGATAATAACCTGTGGCTGACCCACCTGAAGCTCAAAGCCCTCGCGCCTCATGGTTTCAATAAGCACAGATAAGTGTAGGACACCACGTCCGCTGACAATCCATTTGTCCATAGAACCTTCAACCGGTCTAACTCTAAGAGCCAAGTTCTTTTCGAGTTCTTTCTTCAATCGGTCAGCAATATGACGTGATGTACAGAATTTACCCTCACGTCCAAAGAAAGGAGAGTCGTTTATGGTGAAGAGCATACTCATAGTAGGCTCGTCTACAGCGATAGGGGGTAGGGGCTCTGGATTTTCAAAATCAGCTATAGTATCGCCTATCTCGAAGTGTTCAAGGCCTACAACAGCGCATATATCACCACTTTCCACCTTGTCGGTTTTCTTATGGCCCATACCTTCAAATGTGTGAAGCTCCTTAATCTTTGTTTTTTCCTGTGTTCCGTCCCTATGGCAGATGGTTATGTTCATACCGTCTGTAAGAACCCCTCTGTGCACACGTCCCACAGCAATACGGCCTGTATAATTACTATAATCCAGCGATGTGATAAGCATCTGTGGCGTACCCTCAAGATGCTTCGGTGCAGGTATTTTGTCGATGATAAGGTCAAGCAGATAATCTATATTGTCTGTTGGTGTCTTGTAGTCGGGCCCCATCCATCCGTTCTTGGCCGATCCATATACAACGGGGAAGTCAAGTTGCTCCTCGGTTGCGTTGAGGTCGCACATCAGGTCAAACACCATTTCATAAACCTCTTCAGGTCTACAGTTAGGCTTATCCACCTTATTCACAACTACGATGGGCTTCAATCCAATCTTCAAAGCCTTCTGAAGCACGAATCGTGTTTGTGGCATCGGACCTTCAAAGGCATCAACGAGCAACAAACAGCCATCAGCCATGTTTAATACTCGTTCCACCTCACCACCGAAATCAGAGTGTCCGGGAGTATCCAGGATATTTATTTTAACACCTTTCCATTTGATAGATACATTCTTGGAGAGTATGGTTATGCCTCGTTCCCTCTCCAAATCGTTGGAGTCCAACACCTCTCCGCTGTTGTCTTGACCATCACGGAATAGCTTACCAGCTAGCATCATTTTGTCAACCAAGGTAGTCTTTCCATGGTCAACATGTGCAATTACTGCAATGTTACGAATGTCTTGCATTTTTTACCTTAAAGATAGCGTATTTGAATTTTGGTGCAAAGTTAATAAAAAAAGATGAGTGAATGGGGTGTAATGAGCTTCTAAATGGTCTAGACAGGTATAAAAAAAGTTAATTATCAGACATTTGTACTATCCGAATATTCTGTCTTTAAATGAATTAACGTACCTTTGCACGTGCATTTTCGGAAAGTCCGATGCATTTGAAAGCGATGGGAGTTGTGATTAATGGCTTGTTGTCGCTCGAAGGATGTAATGATGCAACATTTAATTAATCAAACACAATCATGTATTTAAACAAAGAAAAGAAGGCCGAGTTGTTCGGCAAGTATGGTAAAGGTACCACAGACACGGGTTCAGCAGAGGCTCAGATTGCATTGTTTACTTATCGTATTCAGCATCTCACCGAGCATGTTAAGACTCATCACAAGGATTTCGTGACCACCCGTTCGCTTACTCAGCTTGTAGGCAAGCGTCGTGCATTGCTCAACTATCTGTATGACCGCGACATCAACCGTTATCGTGCCATTGTGAAGGCACTTGGTCTTCGTAAGTAATTACTGCATTCCTGCTGATAGCAGGCGCAGAAATTCATTGATTAATTAGCAAAGGGGCGAGTTCATCACCATTGATGTTCTCGCCCCTTTCACTTATTCTTCACTTCCATCACTTTCCCAAACCATCAGAGGGCATTATTTCCTTTAAAGGTTTCATCACAAAGTCGCGTTGCTTCATGTAAGGATGCGGAATGGTCAGGTCGGGGTCGTTCAACTTGATATGGTCGTATAGCAGGATGTCTATGTCTATGATACGGTCGTCATATTTTCCGTCTTTCGATTTCTTTTTCCGTCCCATATCCTTTTCTATGGATTGTGTAGCCGCTAGAAGTTCGTGGGGTGTCATGCTTGTAGAAACGCACAGACATGCGTTAAGAAACATGTTCTTGCTTTCGAATCCCCATGGTTTAGTTTCAAGAAAAGAAGATTGGCGCACCACCTTGCCAATCTTCTTTCCTATATTCATTATTGCCTTTTGCAATAAGAGCTTTCTGTCGCCCAGGTTAGATCCCAGGCTGAGATATACTATATGTTTGTCAGTCATTCAATATGAGCATTCCGTCGCCAAAACATCCAAACTTATATCCATTCTTCACAGCCAGTTGATATGCCTTCATCACCAAGTCGTATCCACCGAATGCCGCTGTCAGCATCATCAGTGTAGACTCCGGGTGATAGAAGTTGGCCAGCATAGAGTCAGCCAAATCAAAGTCGTAGGGTGGGAAGATGAATTTGTTGGTCCATCCGTCATATTCCTTGAGCAGTCCGTCTGTACCCACAGCTGTTTCTGTAGCCTTGGCTACACTCGTACCTACCACACACACGTGATGTCCTTTCTCCTTGGCATCGTTCACCGTTTGGCAAGCATCTTTACCTATAATCATCTGCTCAGAATCCATCTTGTGCTTGGTAAGATCCTCAACCTCAATCTCATGGAAGTTTCCTAGACCGCAATGCAGAGTGATGTAAGCCGGTTTTATTCCACGAATTTCCATCATCTTCATCATCTCTCTTGAGAAATGCAACCCTGTGGCAGGTGCCGTAACGGCCCCTTCGGTTTTAGCAAACACCGTCTGAAAGTTTTCCATGTCATCAGCTGTTGCGTGTGCAGTGACATGCATACCCTTCATTTCCGGGTCTTCGGGCCTTCCGTTCAAAATATATGTAGGCAACGGAGCCTCACCCAATGCAAACAATTCCTTCTTAAACTCATCATGCGGGCAGTCATAAAGAAATCTCAGTGTGCGTCCTCTGCTGGTAGTATTGTCTATCACCTCAGCCACCATAGTGCCCGACTCATCAAAGAAGAGTTTGTTACCAATACGTATCTTTCGTGCCGGCTCAACCAGTACATCCCATAGGCGCATCTCTTCGTTGAGCTCACGCAGCAAGAACACCTCTATCTTTGCGTCTGTCTTCTCTTTTGTTCCGTATAGTCTGGCAGGAAACACCTTGGTGTCATTAAAAACAAACACGTCTCCGTCACCAAAATAGTTCAGGCAATCCTTAAAGCGAATATAATCATCCTCCTGCGGCTCTCCCTTCACTTCTTTATTGTATAAGTCTATTTTCTCTGACTTACGATGCAGAACCATCAGTCTGGACTCATCAGCCCTTGTAACCTGAAACGTATGTTCTGTCCCATCCGAACGCTTAATGGTGTGGGCAGACTGATGTGGATAGAGTGCCACTAGCTCAGGTGGCAGCTTAAATTTGAATTGTGACAGTTTCATATATTTTATATTCTCCTTTCTATATCCATTTAATGCTTATTTAATACTGTGGGTCTTGTGCCTCAAGCCATTCAGGAAAGCTGTCATAGGCTATACAGTCTTCCACCTTGATGTCGCCAACCCTTGTGCGTCTCAGCGCCGTTAGAAAAGCTCCGCTGCCCAGTGCCTTGCCCAGATCACGTGCCAAAGCTCTTATATAAGTGCCTTTACCACAGACCACCCTGATGCTCATACGAGCCTTTTCAGGGTCAAAATCAGTAAGTTCAATCTCATCTATTCTCACTGTCTTGGGCTTTAATGTTACCTGCTCGCCATTTCTTCTGTAGGTGAAGGCACGTTCGCCGTTCACCTTAACGGCTGAGTAGGTGGGCGGAACCTGTTCTATGTTGCCGATGAAATGGGGTAGGGTGTCTAGTATCATCTGCCTTGTGATATGTCTCCACGGAAAGGTGTGGTTCACCGTGTGCTCCCTGTCATAGCTGTCAGTAGTCGCCCCCAGTTGCAGCGTAGCTGTATATTCCTTTGTATGGCTTTGCAGCTCGTCTATTCGTTTGGTAGCTTTTCCTGTACAGAGCAGCAGCACACCCGTAGCCAAAGGATCCAAAGTACCCGCATGCCCCATTTTTACCTTATGGTCTACAGCCTTGGTACACAAATATCTGATGTGCGCCAATGCCTTGAAACTGGTAATGTTGTAAGGCTTGTCTATAGGAATGATAACGCCCTCTCTTAAATTCATCATTTATGCAAATTAGTATTAGCCCACCATATTGAGGCTGTGACCGGTCAGAAGCAGGATGATGATGATGCCACCCACCACGATGCGATACCAGCCAAACGCCTTAAAGCCATACTTTGCCAAGAAGTCAACAAACCACTTAATGGCTATCATAGCCACGATGAAGGCTACCACGCAGCCAATGAGCAGCGTTCCTAAGTTGCCCGACATACCTGTCAGGTCACCTTTCATAATCATCTTGAGCACTTCAAGACAGGTGGCTGCCAGCATTGTGGGCACTGCGAGGAAGAATGAAAACTCAGCCGCTCTTCGGCGAGTGAGTCCTTGCCACATACCACCCACGATGGTGGCCATAGAACGCGACACACCTGGAATCATGGCCAAGCATTGACACACACCTATTTTAAAAGCCCTTTTCTCTGTGAGTTGTGTATCCTCTGAACCGTGGTTGAATATTTTGTCGCAGAAAAGCATAAAGACACCTCCCAGCACCAGCATGACAGCCACTACCATCACGTTGCCCAACAATCTCTCTATGAGGCTGTTGAAGATAAAACCCAATACAGCAGCCGGGATGAAAGCCACTAGCAACTTCCAGTAGAAGTCCCACTTATGCAAAAACTTCTGCACATCCGTCGCTCCCACAGGGGCCGGTGTATGGTTAAGCCTGAAGAATCTTTTATAGTAAAGGCACACCACCGAGAGAATGGCACCAAACTGAATGATGACAGTAAATGCCTTGACAAAGTCTGTGCTCGGCACTCCCAGAAGGTTCTGAGCTATAATCATGTGTCCTGTAGACGATACCGGCAGAAACTCTGTAAGGCCCTCGACAATGGCTATAATAATAGTTTGTAAAAGTGTCATTATTTGTCAGTTAAGTCTTTGTTTACTGTTTTAGACGTTAACTCAGCGCTGTCATTGCTTGCATCCTTAGGCTTATAGATGATAGCCCCTATGATAGAGATGAAACCAAAGAACGTAACAACCGGCGCCACCTTAATGTGCATTGCGCTGAACACTGATGGGTCGAAATGTTTTTCAGTGGAGTTGCCACCGCTCATCAGGAAGAAGCCCAAGACAACAACTGCCAAGCCTATGGCCAGCAAGATGTAATTTACTTTTCCAAAAGCTAAATTTTGTTTGTTCATATTTATTTGTTATTCATTTTGTTCTATATCTTATACAGGTCGCCGGCCTTCATTCGCAAAAATTTGTTCACCGAAAGCCAAGCGCAGAAGGTTGTGATGAGTACGCCGAAGCACACCACAATGGCGGCTGTGACAGCCATCACCTCCGTGTTTATCACCACTGTAATTTCCGGTTCGTAGCGATAAAGGGCATATACGCCGATAGCCAGCACCACCAGAGCGATGAGTGCCGAGAGCAAGCCTTGCCCGATAGCGGTGCGAATGAAAGGCGCCCTGATAAAATTCCATGACGCTCCGACAAGCTTCATGGTGTGTATAGAGAATCGTCTGGCATAGATACTCAGCCTGATGGTGTTGTTGATGAGTGAGAAAGACACCACTGTGAGCAGTGCGGCCAGCACCAGCAGCACCAGGCCTATCTTGCCCAATGTGTTGTTTACGCTCTGTATGAGGTTCTGACGATAGTCTATGTCATATACCTCCTTATACTTCTTTAAGTCTGTAGCAATCCATTTGATAGAGTCATTATTGGCATAATCGGCATGAAGCCTCAGCTCTATGGAAGCCGTGAAAGGGTTCTCGCCTGCAAACTCAGAAGGGTCGGCACCCATCTCCTTGGTTCCCTCCCTCAGAGCTTCCTCCTTGCTCACATAGTGCACTCCCGTAATATAGGGCAATCCTTCAACCTTTTGGCAAAGCAACTGGCCTTCGGAGTCTGTCACATCGGGATTTAGAATCATTGTGACAGTAAGATTTTCCTTTACGAAAGAAGACAGGTTGCGGCCTGTAAACACGGTCAGAACAACCAATCCGATGAGAATGAGCACCATGGCAGTGCTTATTAATAAAGTAACTACCTGCAATCCATATTTGCGATTACGGGTTTTATTTCTTTTTTTTGCCATTTTGTATCAGGTACAATTACACCAAATTTGTTGCAAAGGTAACCTAAAAGCCTAACATTTCAAAATTTATTATCTTTTATTTGCATTTCTAGCAAAAATTATTTGCCGTTTCCCCACATTTCAACCATTTCTTTATAACTTTGCATCGCAATAAAGCTTTTCATTATGAGTACTATTATCTACCCTTCTCCCATATACGGCCCGGTGCATAGCAGGCGCCTGGGCATATCGTTAGGCATTAATCTGCTGCCCGCCGACGGCAAGAGTTGCACGTTCGATTGCATTTACTGTGAGTGTGGTTACAATGCCTCGCATAAGCCCAAAAAGGCCATGCCCACACGTGAGGAGGTGGCCACAGCTTTGGAAAAGAAGCTACGCGAGATGCACCAGCAGGGTGTTCATCCTGACGTACTTACCTTTGCGGGAAATGGAGAGCCTACAAGCAATCCTCATTTTCCTGAAATCATTCGCGACACCATAGCGTTGCGCAATGCTTTATGCCCCGAAGCCAAAATCAGTGTACTGAGCAATTCAACCTTCATTCATCGCAAAGAGGTGCGTGATGCCCTCATGTTGGTGGATAATAACATACTGAAGCTTGACACGGTGAACCCCGCTTATATTCGTAAAGTAGATCGTCCTCAGCAACCTAGTTACAGCGTCGATAAGATTATAGAGCATCTCAAGGATTTTCATGGGCATGTCATCATCCAGACAATGTTTATGAAGGGCACGACAGACGAGGGTGAAGATGTTGACAACACCGGCCTGGCTTATGTTCAGCCTTGGTTGGATGCTGTCAAGGAGATAGCGCCTGCAGAGGTGATGATATACACCATAGACCGTGAAACACCTGACAGCCACTTGACGAAGGCCTCGCATGAGGAGCTAGACAGCATACGCGATAGGGTGAAGGCAGCTGGCATTCCCTGCACGGCATCTTACTGACAGGCACCTGCTTCTTGCCGCCCTTGCCGGGCTCATCATGTCACTCTGATGCTACAATAGCCTTTCAGCAGCTCAAAAGCGCCTGTTTTGCAGCTCAAAAGTGCCTGTTTTGCAACGCAAAAAGCACCATTTGGTAAATAGAATCCGTACACCCGACATATCCTTTTGGATTTGAAGAGCGTACGGATAAAAGCATTTGTCACGTATTGACATCAATCGTCCCAATTGGGTTTGTTGTTAAATGTCTCGTCCACTGGTTCGTCGTTATGCAAATTCTTTTTTGCACCAGCTTCCCAAAAACTGTACTTTGAAGTATTGTCAACGCCTACTGTATTATCAAGCACGCTGCCATTGAGATTGAGTTTTACTGTTGCTGTGTTCGGTGACTTATATCCTTTTTTCATTTTACAATTATTTTTTTTCTGTTATTAATGTTATTTTCCGGTCATATAGGTTGACCGTTGTATTTCGTATCCTGAAGAGTAAGACAAGCTTTGCCGTACTTTACGTACGGTTAGTAAGGTGGGCTGTTGATGTGGCAGGTTGATTGTCGGCCCGCAACGGTGTGCTGAACACTGTTGCTGAACTCTAAAAAATCAGTGTTTGTCTGCGACTGATTTGAAATCCCCCCCATTAGTAACAGATAAACCTTTGCTAAAGGTGGTTGCTTCCGGAAGGGAATTCTGCAAAGTAGTCTTGTTTTGGGTATATCCTTCTGCATTCATCGAAGCAGAAAGCCCCATAGAAAGACATAACAAAGACAGTACTTTAGCCATGTTTTGTAAGAATAATTGATAATATTATTAACTTTTAATTGATATTCGGGATGCAAAATTATAGCGTTTATCAATAAGTAATCATGAATTTATGAATGTTTTAAGATAAATTGTACATAAAACTTATGTTTTAACGTGAGTTCGATGAATTTAGAACAGAGTAAGCTGACGGTCAATGGAACGT
>SAMEA3663095__coassemble_2228_pt1 | contig 8912 bp, 6 predicted proteins | sample SAMEA3663095__metabat2_high_PE_003 | metagenome-assembled genome bin SAMEA3663095 (sample SAMEA3663095) | pig gut metagenome | biome: pig gut; feature: pig-associated habitat; material: faeces | place: France | collected 2012
TGGCACAATAATGATAATCAACTTATTTGATACTTGTATGTATTTATTTGTTATTCTTCAGTTCATCCAGGATCTCTTCTATTGACATTTGTTTCAGTATTGGTTCTGGATTGTTGCCCCTATATTCTTTTTCATACTCTATATTCCTTTGTTTTCTGTATGATCGACAGAGAAGGTATTTGTATGCCTTAGAAACCCTTTCATGATTCCATAACGGACGTATAAAGGGAATCATGAAGACAATGAAGTTAAATATGGCTATAACAATCCTAATCCATAAATTATTATCTACAGCCTCATTCTTTTTGATGTTTATGAAACAATTTATTACAAATAAAACTATGACTAATAGTAAATGAACAAATACTATCTTAACGCTATTTACCCAATCTTTTATCTGGCTCTTCTTGATATAGATGTTTTTCTTTTCTATATAATCTTCATTTTGTTTCTGGTATTCGTTTTGATATTCGCTATTCCTGGCAGATTGTATTTCTAATGCTGCTTTTCTAAGAGCGGCATCTTTTTCCGATGATTGTATGTCACGTTCTTTCAAAGCTGCATCATATTGTTCTTTCATTTCTTCCATTTTTTTGATAGTCTCTTGATGCTCTTTTTTGTTTTTCGCTTCGGACAGTTCTTTCTCAGCAATGAAGGTGTTTATATCAGTAACACTCAATACGTCTACATAGGCATCTGCATTATCGGCATTCAAATCGTCTGGGCTAACTGATGATTTATGCAATTCTGCTAAGGTTGCTTTCTTTCTGTCTGTGTCAAATTTTCCCTGTTTGTCTTCTTCTATAAATTGAGAAAATAGCCTTCCAACATTATCATTGATGCGGGATGACAAAGCTATTTGGGCTTTAGTTATGACATTTATTGAACGAAGTGTTGACAAATTTGACAACCCTTTATTTAAGACCATCCAAAATCTATTGGTTAAGAATGAAAGGCTTGTTGCCAATGGAACACAATTGTCAATTTTAACATTCGGGTCAAAAGCAATATTGAACGTAACCTTATTGGCAGACAGCAATATGTGACCTACATTTCTAAATATAGATTGGCTCTTATATCCTCTTTTGATTGAGATGTAATTTAAAAGATTAACTTTTCTATCTATGTCTTTTTCAGAGGTGTCATCATCCTTGTATTCATAAAAAGACTCGCTATTAATCAAGAAGTCCCAATTCACTTCCTTATCATAATAATGTTCTTGCGAGTCTATTGTAACATTCTTCTCGGACAACATTCGAAATAAATCCGCTTTTTTCTCCACAACTTCTGATGCATCAATACATCCATTCACGATATTACACATTGCCTGTTTTGAAGGATTAAGTTGCTCTTCTTTACGAACAATCCGTTCAGCTATTTTAAAAAACGCATCTATCTCATCTCGATTCTCTGCAAAATATCTTAGTCTGATAATTGGATTTTTCGCTTTTTTATTGATTTCTTGAACCAACTCAAAAAACTCATCAAACAGATCTTTGTACAACTCACCATTTAACCCAAACATGTGAAATATAATTTCCGTGTCTAAATAGATATGCAAAGGAGTATCAAGTTTATCGATAGTATTATAATCTGCATTGTAATTTAAGCCAACAAAAATCACAACACCTTGTTTTATTTGATTTAACTGCTCTATGAAATCCTTATCATTTGACTGTTCAATTATGAATTGCAAGATATGCTCTCCATATTTTGATGTAGTAGTATCATCTATGATAAAAGCACAGAAATCATTACACAAATCCTTTTTCTCTTTCTCAGAAAGATTTGTCCCTATTTTCCTTTGTACGTACTCACAAAGCGAGTCTATTGCCTTTTGATTCTCGGCATTTTCATGTATTGTGTTATTTCTAATTTCATCTGCATTAAAGACAGCATCTTGTTTTATTGTATATGAGGACTTGTTGTTATCGAGGAAATTTAATTTGCCCAATGCTCTTTTTACAACTGCTACAGGTAAATCAAAACCATATTCTTGGTTTATAATATTTACCATCTGTTGTAAATTAAAAGATGACAACGCTTTTTCTGCTAAAGCTAATTTTGCAAATTCAGCAATAACACTATAAATGTCTCTTTTTGTATTGTATAAATCACGAAACACAGCCAATGAGGCCATGCATTTCCGCTTATCTGAAATTCTATCCATATATGCTATTTTTTATTTTAGACTATCAATTATTACTACCAATATACTATTATTACTGTATTGAAGGTTTTAGTTTCAACAATCAAATAGATAGTTCTTTCAAAATCTTCACTAGCCGCCCAAGTTCAGAGAAAGTGTAGACTCTGCCACTCGTTTGCTTTTCTTCGATAGAGTGATCGGCATTAACTGTTGCAGATGCCAAAGAACCACCATTGCGATCAAAGTAACCATGAAGTCCTTTGGTCTTGATGAAAAACTCTATCGTCTTCCGATACTCCACTCATTGGTTGAGGTCTTTGAGCAATGGCTCCTGCTCATCGTATGGACGGGAGGTGTAACGGAAATAATAGAGGAAAAACAACTCTGTGCAACGGTGAGTCTCAAAAACTCTACCTCGCAGTAGATGCCTTTCTTTGATTGGTATGCTTCGGATAGTCTGGCTTGATAGTCAGACGCTTGAACACGTCGCATAGGGACTTGAAGTAGAAGAACTCCGTTGGTCCTTCGCCCAAGATAAGGGCAGTTTGTCGTAGCTTTCCCATATCAGTCCTCCAAATTTATAAAGATACTACCCAGTTCTGGTTTGGCTCCCAATCTGCCAATGCGATATGAATTGTAAAGCGAGAGATTCTTATGTAAGCCAAAGGAATCGCCACGGGCATATTCGGACGAAGCCGTCTCCTTGTTCTTCTCAACGAAACACACCACACCTCTGTTCTCGTTAATCATATCCTGCGACAGGAGGGTGGTTTCCTGACTCGTAATAACCAACTGCGACTTGTCGGAGTTGAAAATGAAGACATTGAGATAGTAGTACAGCAGGTCATTATGCAAATCTTCACCCAGTTCATCAAGATAATACACGTGAGGACTCGTTATCAGGTCGTACAAGGCATCCAATATGCGAATATACTTCTGAGTACCCTTTGACTGCCATCTGAGCGGAATGTCAAAGTCGCCATTGTCGGAATGATTCAAGAAGGTGATGGAATCTGTTGTGGGCTTCAACAGAACATCTTTCATCTCCTCTGGGATATTTTCCTTTTGGATACGCTCGCGGAAATCGTTGGGCACAATGCGGTCTTCTACGACAGGACGATATTCCAGAATGTTCAAGTCGGCCTTCTGGAGCATGGTGTTATAGAACTTACGCTTCTTGGGATTATTGTAAGCATCCTTCAAGATTTCAACAAGTCCCTTTTCTACATCACCATCTACATCGTGATAATTGGACATAATCCAAGCATGAAGCGTGTTGAATGGCGCTATGTCCTCTTTCAATGCTGCCTTTCGGCACACGGACAACACACTGTGGTTGTTCAGTGTGTTTTCGCGGATGCTTTCCTGTGTCTTGACTTGCAGTTTGAGACTCGCACCGAACTTGATGTCTGCCTGTACATTATCGCCCACAAAACTACGCTCATAGAATAGCGACTTGGATTTATTGGGGTAATAGTACAAGGCTTCACTCAGGATGTGTTTACCGTTGAACTTGACTTCATAATCATATCTGGTGCCATCGGCATAGAATGACACGTGCATTTCCGTTGGCTCATCTTTGGTGAGCACAAAGGGTATGCAACCACCAATTTCGACTGTCGAATCAGACTTTGGCATGACCAACAGTCGGAACACCTCGTTCATGGCAATCAGCATGTTTGATTTACCAGAAGCGTTTGAACCATATAGGATGCCCAACTTATATAAGAACACACCATCAGCAACTTCTGTAACAAGTTCCGAAGATGGTCCTTTTGCCACAAAGCTTAATTCCTGCTTGTCACGAATGGAAAGATAGTTCTTTACCCAAAAATCTCGTATCATACCTCAATATTTTGATTGTTATCGTAGTTTTGTTACAAAAATACAAATAATATTTGATAAAGAAAGCGTATTTATCTCTAATTTTGCAATTACGATACGATTTTGCACATATTTAACCACAGAATAAATATTGAGATAGCAAATTGACACCAGTTTGTGCTCCGAAGTTGTTATCCGATAGCTCATTTTCCCTCTTGCACATCAGCAACACGACAGAATTGGTAGAAGCTTGCGATTCCCCTCTTGACGTATTCACACGCGCGTAATTTAATATGGTTTAATCATCGTCTCTGAACTTACTTATCAAAGCTGGTAGGTTGTCCAAAGTAAAACTGCGACAGACCGTCGCAGTTTAAAATCTCCATCGAAGGAAACATCCACTTTAAGTCATAATAACAACTCAAATTCTGCACATTTTAGTGATTTTTGCGGTTCCGTAAAGTTAAAAGTGTTAAATCTTCGACGTTTTTATCGCTCACAGAATCTGCGTCCTCACTTTTCTACCGTTTAATAAGGAAAGTGCTGATAGATAATTAGTTATAGATACTTGGTATGTATACCACTCAGAACTTTTAGTCTTTGATAATAGAGAAAGATGTTTCTTGATAATGAACTTAGACAGATAGTTTCCTGATGGTATGAAAATAGTTATTTAGGTTCAGTGTTTTAGCATTTATTGTATTATCAGTTAGCATGAGGGATACCCGTGGGGGCATCCCTCATACCATTTTTATCTACTTTGTCAAAGCGGCCATCAGCACCGTCATATTGTTGATGAAGGCGCGTGTGGATATGCCTTTCGTGTTGTCAGGAAAGCATGACGTGTCATACTCATCACCCACCATGGTCGTGGCATATTTTGTCTCCATGCTGCTGTCGGGCATGTCTTCCGGTATAGGCTTATAGGGATGAGAGTCCTGCCCCAGTACGGTGAGCCAATAACCTTGCGGCGTGAGCGACCTGACGAGCTGCTCTGCCGTTTGGTAGGTCCATTTTCTGGCCCTGCGCAAGCTGCCGTCATCGTTCAGATAGAAGTACTTTTCGGCCTTGTAGTTAGATGGCTTGAGCAGAGGAGAGTGCCTCCTGAGCGAGTCGGCATTCAGGCTCAGCGCTTCGTTGTATGCCCTTCTCAGCTCCAGGGTGTCTATCACGCATACTGAGCCATAGTGCGCCAGCGTGTTGCGTATGTCCTCGTTGGTGTAGTAACGGCCGTTCTTCACGTTGCTGCCCATGCGGTGCACAAACATCGGCCTACCCGTAGAGGGGTTGATGTAGCGTGCGGTGAGTATGTCGTTGGCGCCCATGGGACGGTGTGTGGCCAGCCTCGCCATGCTGTCGGGCAGTGCCTCGAGACGTATAAATGAGATGGCCGCGGGTATGCCTTTCAGGAATTTCGGGTCGCCCGTGAGCTTATAATAGTCTATGAGCTTGCCTATCATCTCTGCCGTAGTACCCGTGTTCACCGCCCCCGGCTCATAGCTTCGGGCCGGAGCCGGCAGCAGATTGTCTTCGTCATATTGGTCAGCCCAGCCTGCAAGTGGTTCTGGCTGCTGCAAACGCAGTGTTAATTCCAGCGCGCGAGTGATGTTGTCTTTCAGCTGCGGCATCTTCAGCAGGGCATAACACTTGAGCAGGAAGGCGGTGTTGGCCGGCAAAACGTCATCGTTGATGGTGATGAACGGTGTGTAGTCGGGATTGCCTTTGAAGGGATGATCGGCCTTCAGCGGATAGCGTTGGGGCCATCCGCCGTTGGCATACTGACTTTTTATGAAGAAGTCGATGGCCTTGCGCAATGGTGCCAGATAGCTTTTGTCGTGCTTGGTGAGGTATAGTCGCAGCAGGAAGTTGGCCGGACTGCTAGAGGCAAGGTCGTCGAATGTGGCATTACCATAGTAATGTTGAAACTCCTCCAGCCTCCAAGCCTGTCTGCCTATGGTGTTATACCATTGTCGGGTGTTGGTTTCAGGTGCGTAGTTGTGCATGTAATGCCATCCGCCACAAGGTAGCTGGGCGTCTAAGATGGCCGTGGCCACGCGCTGTGCGCACTGATAATAATATTCGTCGTGCGTCACGGCATAGGCGTCCAGCATCAGTTGTCCCACATCAGGCGTGCCAGGAGCCTGCATCCATATCATGGTGGGCGTGGCCTCTATCTCTCCCCACTGTCTTGTATGGTCGGGCAGATAGCTCCACACGAACCCTCCATGACAGGAAAGGCTGTCCATCATGTATTGCGTAGCCCTCTTCATGGTCTTCATGAAGGCCTCTTTTTGTGCACAGACGGGCGCCGTCAGCATTAGCAGCAAGGCGCACACAGCAGTTGCTCTCTTCTTCATGGCAATATGGTATACTTAAAGTTGCTGAATGTGGCCTGCCCCTGGCCCTCGCAGAATATGCCGGGCAGAATGCTCTGAAAGTCGCCCAGGGTGTTGTGATTGAAGCCGCTTATCTCTTGAGCCCAGCTTTCGCGCTCCCATGTCCGGCCGTCGTTGCTCCAATAGGCCGTTATGATGTTTCTGTCATTGCGCAGTCTGAGCCACAGGTGATGGCCATTATTGGCTCCTACCTTGTTGGCTGCGTTGCGCCTATAGCGGTAGCGTGCCGAGCTGTCGAAGGCCGTACCGGCGTTGTAGTTCAGGTTATAGTAAACGCACAAGCCAGCCCTTGCCATGCCCTTCAGCGTTATCTCAGCCTCTATCTCGTAGCTGTGTGTACCTGCTATGAACATCAGCGGCGCCGAATCGCCCAGCGTCTGGCCCTGTCCCTGCAATGTGATGCTGTTATGGATGATGGTGGCCCGTCGTGGGTCATAGTGCTTATAATATCTCCAGTCTAGCCCTATTCTGAATTCGCTCAGCCTGCTAGTGCGGCTTGCCGTGCTTTCCTGCCTGAGCGTGATGGGCATAGGTTTGCCGGCATCGCCCCCGTCTGCCTTTATCCATCCGTCAGAAGTGAAGTGCACTGGTTGCATGAGCGTCTGCCTTCCCAGGCTCAGGTAGCCGTTTTCATAGGCATGATAGATGCAGAACCAGTGGCCGTCGGGCGTGTCGATAAGCGAGCCATGCCCCTTAGACCACCACTTCTCGTCGCGGCTGTAGGTATGTATGAGCGGGTTGGTGGGCATGTTTTGCCACGGTCCGTTGATGGACGTAGAGCGTGCCACGGTCACCATGTGGCTGGTGGGTGGGCCTGCCGTGCCGCCCTCAGCGCTCAGATAATAGAAGTATTTGCCTATTTTGTAAACCTTGGGACCCTCCAGACAGAAGCCTTCTGTTATCCAGTCGGCAGGATATTGCCATCCGTTGTAGAACTTCACCAGCGATCCCGGCTTCACCGAAAGACCGTCTTCGGCCAGCGTCCACCTCTTTCCGCCGCTCATCACCAGATAGAGCGAGTCGCGTGTGGGCACCACACAGGGGTCTATATCGCCTATGTTCAGATCGACGGGCTCGCTCCACGGTCCCCAGGCCGATGTTGCTGTCACCACACAGTTGGTGCGTCGTTGTCCGTGCACGGTGAAGTAGATGTAGAACTTGCCGTTAATCTTCTTGATGTCGGGCGCCCATATAGAGCCGATATACTCCCTCAGGGCGAAGCTGATGGGCTCCCAGTGCACCAAGTCGCGTGAGTGATAAACCACCAGTCCGGGAACATAGTCGAACGAAGAGTTCACCAGAAAGTAGTCGTTGCCGTCGCGCATCACCGATGGATCGGGGAAGTCGCCTCCCAGAATGGGATTAGTGAAAGTTTGTTGGGCACCTGCGGGCATGACAATAGCCAGTAAGAGCAGAGCCAGAATGTGCTTGATGTGTTTCATGAAAAGGTATGCTGTTTAAATAGTTTAGGTTTTGGTAGTTCTGCCAGCGCCACTTTCCGTCGTCGGGCGCTTATTATATAAGGTGTCGCTCAAAGCCCCTGTCCGGTGGCATGTCATGCTGCCGGCCAGGGACGAGAGAGTTTATCTCACGGGATAGTCGTAGCGGTGATAATCGTAGCCCGGCATTCTCTGACTGGGCATACGGTCATATTCCACGTTAATCTGTATGTAGCTGTGGTCGTTGAAGTCATACCTCACGCCGCCACCTATCCTGTCCATGAATCTGTTGGCCCACGGTCCATAGTCTGCGCCCAGCGCTCCCATGTAGCCATAGCCATAATATCCGCCGTAATAGGGATAGCCATAATAAGCTGTGGGGAACACGTTGTTGCTTGTCATGGCCTTCTGCACAAAGGCATAAGCACTCCAATGCTCGTCGAAGCGATAGCCCAGCAGGGCCGATATGCCGGCCGTTGTATAGTTGTCGCCGCCCCATGTCAGGTTGTTGAAGTAGCCTCCCACGGCCAGCGTGCCCTTCTTGCCCAGGTTGGTGACATACATGAGCGACACGTCTTGCGTAAATCCGGCACCGTGGCGTGCCCCTCTGCCCGACTGGAAGAAGGCCGAAGCGCCTAAGTTAACGTTCAGCCCTTTGTGCAGAGCCCAACTGTCCCAGCCGTAAAGGCCGTTCCATGTGGGATAGTAATAATCGTTCTCCGTAATCACCTGCCCGTTGTTGTCAACAGGCGGCAGGTTGTTGTCTATCTGGTTTTGCTCCTCCCTTTCGTGTGCCAGTGCCCTTGCATACTCTTTCTCGGCCTCTGTTGCCTTGCGGGCACCTTGCAGCCTGGCCGACTCAATGGGCTGCACGTTGGCCGTGTCGGCTGCCCCAGAGCCGTAAACCCCATCTTGTGCGTTTATCTGCGTGCACAGAAGGAGAGCTGAAAATATGATTGCTGCTTTTTTCATTACCGCAAATATACTTCAAAACTGTGATACGTCCAAATGTTTTAAGTTTTTTTGATGATATTCAAGTGTTTAGTAATAAACCTTAATTCCGCAACACTATAATTTAACTTTATTTATAAGTTCCTGAGCAAC
>SAMEA3663095__coassemble_2392_pt1 | contig 8322 bp, 5 predicted proteins | sample SAMEA3663095__metabat2_high_PE_003 | metagenome-assembled genome bin SAMEA3663095 (sample SAMEA3663095) | pig gut metagenome | biome: pig gut; feature: pig-associated habitat; material: faeces | place: France | collected 2012
GGAACTTCCCCAGTCTGTTCTCGCTCCGCTCGCCCAAACTGGGGTTATGGATAATTCAACCCCTTCGGGGCTGAGACAACAGACTGCGTCTGCTGTCTGAACAGCCACTTACAGGTTGTAGCTGAAGGTGTCAGGTGCTTCTTCGGCAACGTTCCCATCTTCCCATTCCGTTATGTTCTCCTCACTTTTGATACTGTTGCCCTTTGCGCTATTTATAGGGTCTTCTCTCTTTCCCCCTCCGGACAGGTTCATGAATGTTGCAGGTTGCAAAGCAGCCGTGTTGCAATGGGGAGCCTGATATGATTTCTTCATTTTGCTTAAGATGGTTTTTGTATTCGTCTACTTATGTTTTGGGTTGTTACTTTCCGATATATTTTCTGCCGTTCTGCACGATGATGCCTCTGTAGCCTGACTTTACGCGCTGTCCTGATAGGTTGTACATGGGCTTGGCTGGGTCGGCCGCACCCGTTTCTATCGTGTTGATGCGGTCTGTGACGCCATCGGTAGAGATGCTGAACTCCTTTCCCCTTGCCGTGGCGGGTATGATGAAGTAGGCTCTGAGGCCTTTGAGCAGGTTGCTGCCTGTGGGCGGCACCACCTGCTGGGTGGCCAAGCTGATGAACAGATTGTCATCAGGGCTGAGCAGCTTCCGGGTGTAGGTGCCCTCAAAGGTATAGCCGTCACAGGTGCTTGCCGCGCTGCTTGTGCTGGTTGCTTTGATGTCCTTGATGAGAGTGAGCGTCTTTATGTCCTCCGTGGGCTTCACGATGAAGGGCTGTCCGGCCTTTACGGTGGTGGCATTGTTGAAGATGAAGGTGTTACCCCTGACGCCTGTGAAGGTCTGCAGCGTCACGTTCGCCGGCTCGAAGTCGGCTGCCGTGACGGCAAAGGGCAGGCACACGGCGTTCCATTTGTCCTTTACCAGTGCCCTTTTCACCGTTACCGTCACTCCTTTGGCTGCCACGGGCGTGTAGTCGGTGGCTAGTTCGTCGAGTACGAGCGTGTTGGCAGACTTGTTCCAGTTGTTGGCCTGATAGATGCTGATATGGCTTGTGGCCACGTCGCTCATGGTGTTGTCCTTCTGGCACACCGCCTTCACCGTGGCCGAGGCATAGAGGTTGAACGGCTTAGTGTAGAGGTTGGCCTTGTCGTTGGGGTCTGTGCCGTTGGTGGTATAATATATTTTGGTTCCCTCGGGTGCCGAGATTGTCACCGTTTGCCACAGGTCGCTGCTGGTGAAGCCGCCCTCAGTGGCTGTTCCGTTGGCCGTGATGGTGGGTGCCTGCAGCTTTTGCGGGGCAAAGGAATTGTCCTTCAGCACGTAGCCCAGTTTCTCTGCTTCCAGCGAAGCCCATATAAAGGGTCCCGTGCCCTTGCTGTCGTTGGCGACCACTTCGAACGATTTGATGTAAGAAGCGTAAGAGCCGTCATAACCCTTGTCCGGGGCCATATTCAGGCTGCCCATCTTGCAGCATTTTGTGAGCTTGATTTTACTTTTGCTGTCGTCTGTGACAAACTGTTTCACCACGCCGCAGTAAGCCGCCTCGCCCGCCTCCTTATAGGTTTCGTCGAGCCAGCCCTTGTTGTAGCCCTTGAGCAGACAATAGCTGAAGATGGCTGATGCGGTGGACTCCAGATAGTTCTTTATGCCGCTCACGTCGGCCTTCTTCTTTGTTTTGCCGTCGTTAGTGAGGTCCTTGTCCGTGTAGTTGGCGTCAAGCACCTGATACCACACATGGGTGTCGGCATCCTGAACGGCCACCACACCCTTCATGATTTTCTGAAACAGGGCGAGTATGGCCTGATAGTTTTTGTCTGACGGGCTGATGTTGCAGGCCTGCATGTTGTCCATCACCTCCATGCATGCCATGGCATACCATCCCATGGCACGTGCCCAGGCATGCGCGCTGCGGCCCGACTTCGTGTCCTGAGCCTCTTCGTCGGCATAAGGCCAATAGAAATCCTTGGTGGCCCATCCCTGCTGCTTGGTGTTGTCATAGGCGTGCCGCCACAGTTTCTTGTCGGAGTCGTAGGTCAGGGCGTCCACCCATAGCAGTTGGTTGGCTGCGTCGGTGAAGTAGTCGTCGGCCTTTTCAGCATTCTGCTCCGGTCCTGCGAGGGTGTAGAACGGCAGGCCCATGAACGTTCCGTCGAGCCATACCTGCTGGTTGTAGGTAGATTTATGCTCCCATGGCGTATATATATCGCTCAGCTCAGATGGTTTGACGTAGAGGTCTTTATATGTCAGTCGCTCGAAGGTTCCGTCGCTCATGTAATTCAGCACATAGTCTCTGATTTTGATGTAGTTGCTCAGCTCGGTGTCAGGAAAGAGCTTGTGGTAGCGCATAAAGAAGCGCAGCGGCCTGACATAGTCGAGCTGCGTGTTCCAAGCACCTTTGCTTTGTTGACAAGCTTTCTTGTAGTCGTTGCCGCCGTCGATGGTTGTGATGTAGTTATTTACGCTGTTCAGCACGTTTGTGGCATCGAGCTTTGAATTAGCATCGTTGTGATAAGTCAGATAGGTGTCCATCATGGCTTCGAATACGAGGCTGATGTCGTAATGATACGTGGTTTTCGTGTTGCAAAGTGAGTTGGCCATCCACTCACTGTAGCGTGTGTAGTTGGTTGTTTTACTGCTTTGGGGCTGTGCCATGATGTTTGCAGAACCTGAAAGCAGCAGGGTGGCGGCGAGCAATAGCTTGGCCGGCGCGTTGGCAATAGCTGAATGTTTCATGCGGTGTTATGTGTTATGATAAAGCAAAGAAGGGAGAACGCCTTTCAGCGTCCTCCCTCTCATGGTGTGTGAGCTTATTTCCAAAGATTATAGTTGGTGGGTGAGGACTCATCCTCATCCTCATCAAAGAATGCATTGCCCTTGGCTTCGTGGGGGTCACCGGTGGTAACATCTTGTTCGTTTTTTTGTGAATTTCCGATTCCCGTCGATCCTGCCAAGATGAGCGGACCGTGCGCCATATAGCAAATGTTGCACACGGGTATGATATATTTACGGTTCATGCTGTTTTATTTCTTAATGATGATTTTATGTCCGTTATGAATATATATGCCGGGGGCAGTGGGCTGAGCCACCTGCACGCCTGACAGGGTGTAATAAGCGTTGTCGGCCTTATCGGCGTCTTGCTGCACGGTCTGTATGGCCGTGGGCTCATCGTCTACGATGGTTATCTTTGCGCTGATTGTCTCTCCCTCTTTTTCTTTGTTACGGAAGTAGATGTTCTCCTTGCTGCCCTTAGGCAGTTGCAGATAGGCTGTGTGCCGCCAGTTGTTCTTGTTCAGGCGGGTGTTGTCTTCGTAGAAACTGAAGAAGCCGTAATAGTCTTTTCCGCCGTCATACTTGGCGCAATCCTTCCAACGGTTGAAGGCCATGTTGATGTTGTCATCTTTGTCGTAGGTGCTGATGTGTGGCTGATAGTAAGCGTCAGCGGCGATGAGCTTGTTGCTTGTAAGATCAGGTGTTTTTGTTCTTCCGGCTGCGCCGTGCACGGATATGCCCTTGCCGTCGATGCCGTCGTTGAGCAACTGCGCCTGTGTGAGCGTTTCGCTGTAGAGCAGTACGCCGGTTTTAGCAGGCAGATAAGATTGTCCGTTGGCACCTACATCGATGCTCTTGGCAATGAACGCATTTTTGTCCTTGTCATATCCTGTGATGATGTAAGCCTGAATGCCGTCTCTGAATACACGATTAGATGTAGAGCTGTACGAGCGCCATGAGCCTCCGTCCTGCTTGTTGTAGGTATAGGTTACGGTGTTGCTGTATACGCCGTCGAGATAGGTCACGGCTCTCACCACGTCGCCGCTTTTCACCTTGATCTTGTCGTTAACTGAATAGAGCTGTACCCCGCTGAGGCTGATGTCATTGATGTCGCCCGGTTGGTTTATGGTGTAGTAGACGCTGGCGTAAGGAGTGGCGGTAGAGGCTACGACATTCAGTTGATTCTTATCTCCGTCACCCATATACCAGTATATACCACCCTTGTTGCCCGGTGTGAGTACGGGGTCTTGGAGGTCAATATATTCGAATGTCTCGGTGGATATGGCACTATACTTGTCGAGGTCGTGGTTGTAGCTCACGGCGTAGATGGTGGCGTTTCGCTTGCTCAGTGTTATCTCACCAGTATTGCCGATTGCCACCTTGGTGCCATTCTTTACGATATCTTCTGGCTTAGGTGTGGCGGTGCCTTTGTCTACCACTACGTAGTAAGCATCGCCCTTTTGCTTCATGTCGCTGGTGTTTGCCGTTACGGTAACCTCAAGGTCTTTGAAGTATTTCTTGCCATCGGGCAGAATGATAGGCGGCATCATCTGGCGCGGGTCAGTGACGGTGAGCGGCACCGTGGTGACGGCAGCGTCGTAGCCTATATTGTTCTTGTCGTCGAGGTTACCTTCTTCGTCTTTCCCAAACATATTCACCTTGTTGGTGGAGATGGTGATGTAAGCACGGCCGGCCTTGCCGGTAAAGGTAACATTGCCGTTCTTGTCTACCTTAGCTATCTCGGGGTTGTTGCAACTATAAGTATAGCTGACGGGTTTCTTGGATTGATAGTCAATGAGCTTGCTTATGGTAAGAGGAGTGATGGTGTCCGTGGCATCATAGAAACTAACGTTGATTTGCTGGGTCTTGCCTTTTATGTCTTCTGCAGTGCCCTCTATATTTATAATCTTGGGGTCGGCTTTAATCACAGCCTTTTTGCGGTCGGTGGTGTACCAATAATACTTCACGTTTACGTCGCTGGCCACGTCGTAGTACTTGTCACCGTCTTTGTCACTGTATCTATAGTTGTGCTGCACCTGCAGAGCCGTGGTGCGGCGTGCGGGAGCGGTTTCGGTTGAGAATATACCGATGGTTCCTGCCCCGTGCTCGCCCAGCTGCAGGTTGGGCTCAGCCATGAGCTGGAGTGGCGTATATGTATTTTTATTGCTGTATTTGGCGAATACGGTGTTTCCGTGACCGCCAGTGGTTACGGACGATTCTGAAAGAGTAAGTATGGTGTTGGGGTTCGGGTCAATTTTTTTATCGTATTCTGTTTTAGTGTAAGGCTTAATAGTGGGAGTGTCAACAGGTTGTGTCGTTCCGTCGATGTTCAGAGTGAGGGTGTAGATTTCGTAGCCATCGTAAGGAGAATAAGTGGTATTGTCATTTTTGTCAGTTGAGGCTTTTAACACCTGAACGCTCAGCTTGATGGGTTGCGAAGAGGTATAAGAAGCAAAGACGGGTATGCCATGCTGGTAGACCAGTGGGGTATAACCGAGAATGCCGTTGTTTTTTTTATCTTTTGACTTCGTATCGAAGTTTTCTACTGAGGCTTCCTTTGTTCCGATGAGATATCTGAATGCCGCATCCTCAGGGAAGTTGGAGGTTTGCAGTTGGATAAGTGTGCCGTTGGGCACATTCTGATTGTCGCTTAGCGTGGTGGTGCCGCTCATAAAGGTGATGGAGCGCGCGTCGCCCTCGTCATTGGGCAATGCTCTTGCCGACATCTGCAGACATGTCACGGCAAGCAGCAATGTGAGTAAATGTTTAAAGTGCGTCATAATAGTTTAATCATTTGCAGCATGTTTGTTTTTGATTTTGTCTTATAAGAAGAAAGCCCGAGGGCCCGGTTTATACTCTTTGCCTTGTAGCGATGAGCCTTGTGCTGCATTCGGGCTCTCTGCTATAGGCAAGAGTTGTTGGCTTAGCATTGTTTCTTTGTCTCTTTTTCTCGGTTTAGCCAACGGTTTGTTATGTTTCTTCAGAATATCACTGATACTCTCTTGCATAGTGTCCTACATCATCACGGTGCAGAAGGTTAGGCTTGGTTGTTATGGGTTGGGGTTGAGCCGATGCTCCTCTTCCTTTCTTGCCTTTGCTAAATTGCGATTGCAAAGCTAATACTTTTTTGTATATAAGACAAATTTTTTTGTAGTACAGATACGTTTTTTAACACTTTAACTCTTAATAATTCCGTTTTTAATGGGATGGCGTGGCCATTTGGTGTGTTAGGTCAGGTTGTTTAAAAAACAATGATGATAGAAGAAAAACAGTAAGAAGGCCATGGTGCTGGTTGAGGCAAGGGCAACGTGCGTGACGGATTGTGTAAACAAATATGCCTTTGCTGGCCTAAGGCTCTGATGCCTTTTCGGCTTCTACGCTGTTGCCGGGCAGGCAGTCGGCGCCGTGGCTTTGCATGGCTTTTGATGAGCGCAGGCTGAACTCGCAGCCACAATAGAGCTGGTTGTAGAAATGGTAAGCCTTGAGTAGGGCGTTGCGACGGTCTTGCAGTCCGCCTTTGCGCCAGTTTTGCGCCCAGAAGAGGGTGCCGGGCACCTCGGCCTGTGCCCTCAGTCCGGCCTCCGACACCTGTTCGATGCTCTTCCAGCGTGATGAGGCCAGCGTGGTGGCAAAATAGGTAAGACCGAGCTTGGCCGTCATGTGCGCCGCCGCCAGCAGGCGCACGTAGAAGCATTGGCTGCATCTGCGCCCGCGCTCAGGCTCATTCTCCAGTCCGCGAATGTCGCTCAGCCACGCCCGGTGATCGTAGTCGCCGTCTATCCACCTCAGGCCCAGGCTCTCGGCATGCCGCTTGCTCTCCTCCTTGCGTATAATGTATTCTTGCAAGGGATAGATGTTGGGATTATAATAGAATATGGTGGGTTGCACGTCGTGTGCCATCATCCACTCCACGATGGCCGTTGAGCAGGGTGCGCAGCAGGCATGAAGCAGCACTTGCCGGGCTCCCTTGGGTATTATGATTTCGTTTTTCTTTTTCATCTGCGTTGCAAAGTTAACTGAATTAGCGCGTCCCACCAAACAAAATCCTGTTTTTCGGGGTTGGCAAGTCTCCTGGGCGGGGCTGTGGGTGCCTCATGGGTTAATGCACCACAGAGTTTTGCACTTCTAACAGGAATTAGCGCAGACGCTGGTAGCGGCGGGTGAGACAGAATCGTATTATAAGCCTATACAATATAGGATGATAAATTATTAGGATTTATGTTCTTATAATTTAAGAATTTTGCTTAAATTTGCAAGCAAAGACTTTCATGCGCTATGGTATACTATCCGATAGGAATACAGACTTTTGAGAAGATCCGCAAGGGCGGGTTCCTCTATGTCGACAAAACGAAATATGTCTATGACGCTTGCCACCCGGGACAGTTCGTCTTTCTGTCGCGTCCGCGCCGCTTCGGCAAGTCGCTGCTGACGAGCACCTTTGACGCTTATTTCTCCGGAAGGAAAGATCTGTTCAAAGGGCTGGCCATAGAGAAGCTCGAGACGGAGTGGAAGCACTATCCCGTGCTGCACTTCTCTTTGGCCTCTGCCAAGCGGGGTACCGTGGAGGATCTCGACAGTCTGATACAATACCAGTTGGGGTCCGCGGAAGAAGAATACGGTATTGAGAACCGTGACAGTCATAATATCACGATACGTTTCCGACGACTCGTCGAGGATATCTATAGGAAGACTGGCATGCAGGTTGTGGTGCTTATCGATGAATATGACGCGCCGCTGCTCACCGTGCTCCACGACAGCGAGCGGCTCGAGCCGATGCGCACGGAACTGCAGTCGTTCTATTCTCCGCTGAAGGATCTCGACCCCTACCTCCGCTTCGTCTTCATCACGGGTATCTCCAAGTTCTCGCAGCTCAGCATCTTCTCACAAATCAACAACCTCAAAAACATCTCCATGAACCCCAAATATGCTTCAATATGCGGTATTACGGAGCGGGAGATGATGGACAACTTCCAAGAAGGCATCGCCGAGCTTGGCAAGGCGAACAATATGACTAAGGACGAGGTACTGGCACAGTTGAAGCGCAAATATGATGGTTACCATTTCGCATATAACTCTGAAGGCGTATACAATCCTTTCAGTCTGCTCTCCGCCATGGATGACTCGGCCTTCAACAACTACTGGTTCTCCACCGGCACGCCGACGTTCTTAGTCAAGATGATGAAACGATTCCATACCGACCTTACAAAACTGGACGGCAGTGAGGCTGGCGCCGACGACTTCGACGCTCCTACCGAGAACATGCACTCCGTGCTGCCGCTGTTCTACCAGAGCGGCTATCTCACGATCAAAGGCTACGACCCCATATTGTCCAACTATACTCTCGGCTACCCCAACGAGGAGGTGAAGGTGGGACTGATGCATGCGCTGCTGCCATTCTATGTCGTCAAAGATCCTGTTGAGGCACGCACAGCCGCGGGCAAGATGTACCTTGCCTTGAGGAAGGACGATATCGGTGAGACGCTCGAGGTTGCCCGCACTTTCTTTGCCGGCATTCCCTATCAGGAGGGTACGTTGCAGGATGCGCCCACTTC
>SAMEA3663095__coassemble_2898_pt1 | contig 6798 bp, 5 predicted proteins | sample SAMEA3663095__metabat2_high_PE_003 | metagenome-assembled genome bin SAMEA3663095 (sample SAMEA3663095) | pig gut metagenome | biome: pig gut; feature: pig-associated habitat; material: faeces | place: France | collected 2012
AACCGTATTCGGTCGTTGACGTACGTTGATAAACATAACCTATTGATAATCATTCACTTGTACGTTGCTTGCGGACGCTCGAACGAGCGTCCCTACGGGCTTGTGGGATGACTGGTGCGAGGCCGGCACAAGGCACGGCCACTACAACTGCTGATTATCGCAATAGAATGATTACAGGGAACTTTCCCAGTCTGTTCTCGCTTCGCTCGCCCAAACAGGGGTTATGGATATATCAACCCCTTCGGGGCTGAGAGATAGACGTCACTATAGATAGCGGTTGTTGCTGTGGCGATGTTGTGTAAGGTTGCTTACGGCCACAAGGGGCCGCGCCCTGCTGAGGGATGTTATTGCATGTGTTGATAAAAAAAATCCCGGAGAGGCATTGCCTTTCCGGGATATATGAGTTGTTAAGCCTTGGTGTGGCTGTATGTTCCAACCATGCTGCGGGTTGGAGTCATTGTTATTTGTTACTTGATGTATTTGATTACCTTACCGTCAGACATCTTTATGATGTTCAAGCCTTTCTGCTCACCATTGACAAGCTGTCCGGCTGCGTTGTAACGTGCTATGACATAAGCGTTGGCTGAGGTGGCTGTTACGCCAGATATGCCAGTTGATGTACCACCAAATGTTACTTCGTAAGCCTGGTTAACCCTTGCTTCAGATGGAGCAGTTATAGTCAGTGCAGGAGCAACGAAGGCGGTAACCTTCATGTGTTCTGGTTTATAGCTTGCGGGTACGGTATATGTGTAAGTCTGGCTGAAGTTGTCGCCATTCCATGTAATGGCCTTACCATTAATACCTGTCAATGCTGAGCGGAACACGCGGTCATGATTTTCATTTTGAATCCAATGGCCTTTTGTATATTGATTGAACGCCAGGCTGTCTTCCAATACGTATACATACAGGTTGTTATTAGCCAAGAGCTGTGAAGCGTCTGTTGCGCCCTCACCGCTTACGGTTACATTAAGTACACGGGTTGCAGCATCGTAGTTAGGTGTAATGCTCAGTGTAACGAATGATGGGTAGGCCGTATTCAACTCGTCTATATATTCGTTGAAGAACGCAGCCAACTGACTATGATACTGTTCATTGTAACCCAGACCGCCGACAAAAGAAGTTTTGTCATTATAATTTTCAATCATAGAGCGGTCGAATCCTGCTGATGGGAAAGAAGTACAATTCTCATAAGCCATAATCGAATCTGCCTGTGCGTTATTTGTTGGATCAGGTACAGAGCCATTCTGTATGCCATGATATGAAACCCATGCATAGTTTTTCTTGCCGGCATACATCTTCTCCAAAAGTTCTTCGCCTAAGTAGCAATATGTGCATTCGTTAGACGTGAAGTGCTCGATGAGGTTCATCTGCCTGTCCTTGGTGTCTTTATATACACCCATGTTGGCAGATGCGTTGTCATCGAAAGTGTTTTCTGTAGGAGTAGTACCGTTGATGGTAGTGATGCTTGCCGTGAGCTTGTGTTTGCCTGTTGTGGCATTGGCTGGAATGGTGAATGTTTTGGTAATAGAATCTGTTTTGCTGGGCAGCAGAGAGTCTGTCTTGTCTATTGTGGCAATAACATTGTCGTCAAGCTTCACGGTCATCTGATAAGCAGCATTCTTCGAACCCGAGTTGGCTATTACGGCTGTATAGCTGTTTTCCTCGCCTGCCTTAAGGTATGTCTTGTCCAACGTAAGTGAGTTCACCGTAAGGTCTTCTGCCGGGAATTCGCCTTCCACGATGCCCTGAACGCTCAGATTGCCATAATCAGAGCCTAAGTTATACCATCCGGTACCTTGGCCTAAGTTTCCATATACATATACGTTTTGAGCATCGCCTTCGTTCACCATAGACAAGGGGAAAGAAGAAACTGCTGTGTTGTCGCTGCCTTGTGTATAATAAAAGCCAACCAAGAAAGCCTGATAGCCGGATGTAGTGACTGTCCAGGGTGTAGACAAAGTAACGGTAGACCAGCCTGCGGGGCTGGTAGCAGCCGATACAGTACCTGTTGCCAATTCGCTAACAGCTCCTTGGCTGGTAATGCCTGCAATGAACACCTTGCTCACGGCACAGCTATTGGCCAGGGCAAAACGTATCTGTGTGAGGCTCTTGCCTTCGTAAGGCTGAAGAACGCTTATAGGCCAGAAAGAAGCTGCTCCCAATGTACCTGGAACGGAGGTAAGCCCCAATCCTTGTTCTGATGTAGCGTAGGTGTCTGTTTTATACAGACCAGCCAAGCGCTGGTTGGCAGCCAGCGTCACCTTTCTTGGTGCCACTTTCTTTGTCAGTGGCGTTACTGCTAAAGCCGTGCGCTGCTCCAGCCTTCCGTCAAACTGTTGCGCTTTGAAGCTCTGTGCGCTTACGGTAGAGGCCAGGAGGGCCAATGCCGAAGCAAATAGTAATGATTTTTTCATGTGGTAATGGTTTTAAAATGACATTTTTTGTATTTGCTTATCTCAACACCTTGGCTGTAGTGCCGTCGGTGTATTTCACTATGTTCAGTCCCTTTTGCATGTCAGAGAGCTTGGCCCCGCTGGCGCTGTATATGGCAGCCACTTTCTTGTCTTGCGTGCTGCTGATGCCATTGATGCCGGTCGGGTCGGCATATACGAAGTGGAGCGTCACCTTGGGGCCGTAGCCGGTGACTTCGCCCGGGGTGGATTGGGTTATACCAAATTTGGTCGTAGTTTTTACTTCACGTACCTCTATCTGCATGGTAGCCGTCCAGTCGCCATAGGCAGCTGGCACCCATTCTGTTGCGATATCTTGGGCCTGTGCGTTTGCTTCAACTACACAGCTGCTAGACTGGTATACGCCCCCCTTAGCCCAAGCGGGAAGGCATGAGCCGAACGAACAGGTTCCAAATGAGCCGTTAGGCATGTTGGTGATGTCTATGCTCAGGTTGCCTGCTGTTTGTTTGCCGGAGATGTTCTTGATGTATAGTCCTGTGGATATCTTCCCCTCCGTCAGTGTCGATAGCGTGAGCGTTGTTCCGTCCTTCACCTCATTGCCGTTGGCATCCTGAAAGCGGAAGGTGTTGTCTATCTCGCTGCTTTGTGCGTTGGCCTGCAGGGCGAAGAGCCCCATCATGGCCAGACATAATAAATAAATCTTCTTCATAAGTCTTTTTGCCTTAAATATGTTTGTTATTCTATTTTCTTTCTTACCACCTGCTTCACGCCATTGTCGTCATACACAAAGGCCACGATGTACAGGTGTTTGGGGGTCCAAGCCTTGTCGAGCGTCAGCTCATAGGTTTTGTTCAGTGCCTGCCCGGGCACCACGGTTACGTCGTCGCCCCATGTTCCGTTCACAGCTGCGCGCAGCACGTGGTTGTGTATGTAGGCATTGTTGCGTTTGCCGTCGGGCATGATCTGAAAGGCATTGATGCTGTCTTCGGTCACCCAGAGCTGCAGCTTGCCGCTCACGGTGGCGTCACCGGCTCCCACCAGCTCAGCCGATATGTCTACGGTGTTGCTTTGTGCGTGATAGGTGTTGTTGAGGCTGATGTTCACTTGCGCCTTTTCTTTCAGGTCGTAGGCCGCCTTTGCTGTCCACCAGTCCATGGGCATGAGCCCGTCAGAGCGGTCTATGAGCCCGCTGGGCTGGCTCTCCACCTTCCAGTGGTCATAGTAGGTGTCGCCCAAGTCGGTTGCCAGTCCCAGTTGTGTAGGCGAGTTGTGCACTCCGAAGTAGCCGCAGTGTATGGCCACAGCAATGATGGTGTCGGCGCCATACTCTTTTTGCAGCTGCTCTATGATGTTGGTAGCCTTGGGGCAGTTCACGCAGTTCTGTCCTGTAAAGTCTTCTATCAGGATGTTTCTGCCCTGCACCTCCGGCTTGACGAACACCAGTCTTTCATCCTCATCCACGTTGCTGCAGGCTGCCAGTCCCAGCAGGGCGCAGGCAGCAAGTAGGGTGGTGTATATGATATTCTTCATTCTTTGCAATTAGAAATTATAGTTATACGAAAGTGTGAAGCCCTTTGTCTCCGGCACATAGCGGCAAACGCCACCCGAGCAGTTGAAGCCTGCACGTGTGCGGCCCCATCCCAGTTGTATGCGGTGCGCACCCAGGTTATAGGTCACACTGGTGTTCCAGAAGTGGGCGTTGGTCAGTCCCACGTTATATTCGTCGCTCACCGTCACCATCCAGTGTGGCACAAGCGACAGCTCGGCCAGTGCGAAGAGCCAGTCGCCCTTGTCTTGTGCCGTGGTGAGATATTGTGCCTCGGTGCGCAGACGTGTCTTTGCGCTCAGGTTGAACAGAGCGTCGGCCACAAAGATGTTGCTGTGCACCATGCCTCCTTCGCCCTCTACGATGGTCTTGTTATAGAACTGGTTCATGTACATCAGGTTGAGTTTGACGTCACGAGTCAGCCTTTTCTCCAACTGAACGTTGATGTCCTGATAGTAAGTTCCGTTGCCCCAGCTCCAGAACGAGCTTCCGTAGCCGTAGGTTCCGCGTCCGGTGTAACTTGTTACTTGCACGTTGGCAGGGTTGGCGGGGTGCAGCTGTCCGTCATCGGGCACTTCTGTCATCATGACATAGGTGAGAGGGTGGTCTGTTTGCTTGATGGCGTGCACGTGGCTGAAGTTCACCTTGATGTTCATGCCGTAGCGTCCGCCCAGCGCGGTGTGCTTCTTGAAGTTATAGCCCAGCTGAGCCTGATAAGCCCACTCACCCTCCGGATGTGTGGCATAGGGATACATGGCGGCCAGGGCGTATGTCTGGTCTTGTGTGAAAGCGGGCAGATGATTGATGTAAGACGATGTTCCCGTCTCGCTTCTGTCGCTTCTGAAGGCGAAGTTCACCGACCTCTTGGCCTGTGCCAGCACGCTGAAGCCGCGCTTTGAGTATGACCCCGTGAGCATAGCCACATATCCCGGGCGGTATATCCAGTTGTTGGTTGCCATGGGGTCTTGCGTTTTATAGGCATATTCAGCCAGCCAGTCCCAGCCTTTATGGCTGTAAGAGATGCGTGCGTCCCACGCGTTTACGTTCTCCGGCAGCACCAGGCGGTGCGTCGGGTCTATGAAGATGTCGTCGTGGCTTGCCTTCTCGTGCTTGTTCACCCAACTTCCTCCCAGTGTGATAAACGTTTCAGAAGCCTGCAGGGCACTGAACCACTGGTCCAGGCTCAGCTCCAGGTCGGCTCCCGTCACCAGCGAGTTGTTGTGTGCCCAGTAGCGTCTTTGTACGCCCGAGAGGGCCTTCAGTTGCACGCCCTTCACGGGCTTGAGCACCAGCCGGCCTCCCAGCAGCGAGTTGTCTATGCCGAGCGACCGCTCTTCATAGGTGCGCAGGATGAAGCCTGAGCCGAATTGCTCGTAGAAGGTTCCCAGTGTCAGTTCGGCGTTCTTCAGTTTTCCTTTGATATAGAAGTAGGGCACGCCCCATCCTTTGAAGTCGTTTTCGAATCCCGGCAGCGGATGGTCGAGATACTCAAATCGCAGTCCGGCGTCCACATATTTACTATTAGCGTTCAGGTCAATGTAGGTATTCGACCTGAAGTCTTCGTTGCTCTTGTCGTCTTGTTTTCCGGTGGGTATGAGGTTGTCGCTCTGCACGCTACCGCTCAGTGTGATGCCCTTTCGCTGCGAGCCGTCTTCAGCATAGCCGTCTTGTGCCTCGCTCTGTGCCCACATGCCGGCCGGCGTGGCCAGCATGGTCAGCAAGACGAGTGCGGGTAAGTCTTTTCTCATTATTTCAGCAGTTCCTTTACTTTTTCTATCAGTTCGTTCTCGGCGCCGTCGGTATATCCGTTGTGCTTATATACGATGTTGCCTTTTCCGTCACACACAATGACGTAGGGTATCATCTGTATGCCCAGGGCACGCTTAAAGTCGCTGTTAGGGTCGAGCAGCACGTCATATTCCCATCCGTTTTCCTCCACGAGCGGCTTCACCTTGTGTATGTTCTGTGCCTGGTCTATCGAAACGGCATACAGCTTAACACCCGTTTCCTTCTGCCAGTCCTCATACACCTCGTTGATAGCCTTGAGCTCACGGTTGCATGGGTGGCACCATGTGGCAAAGAAGTCTATGATGAACGGCTTGCCACCATTGTTCAGCGTGTCTGTCTTTATGGTTCGACCGTTGATGTCCTTGAGTGTTACACCTGGAAGTTGTGCGTTTATTGATGCCACAAAGCCAGTGAGCAAGAATAAAACAGATAAGATAAATTTCTTCATAAGCCAAATAAGATAATTTCTTAATGTTGAACCTGATTAAACAAGATGCACATCGGCGAACCGATAGCACTTATTAATACTTATTTTTCTTTGGTTGCAAATTTACACAATATTCTTTCCGTTTCATCTATTCGAATAGTTAATATATGTTTATATTGCTGTTTTTTGTAAGGCTTGTTATCTTTATGTGTCAAATTACTAATGCTTATACGCTTGTTGATATGATTTTGAAAGTTGGATGTGCGATTTTGTTACGTGCTATTTCTATACATTTATTCACCTTTCTGTTGTCATTTCCGGGTAGGTTAGGTGCTCATGCCTTGCCCTGTCATATCATATCCTCCTTCATGGAGTGTATGTGTGTTGCTTGTTTTTTGCTTGCAGATGGCCGCAAGGTGCCGCACCCTGCATGAGGCGTTTGTTAGTGGTTGATTGCTGAACGTGGAAGCGGGCACCGCGACGGCAAACCTCCTACGGCAAGCATAATAATTACACCCTAAATGTAGGGACGTACCTTGGTGCGTCCGCAAGCGGAGGGGGCACCGTCTCGGTGCCGTTCATCAACGTGTCAAAGCCTCATCTACTTCTGGGGTGCTTACTTGCCG
>SAMEA3663095__coassemble_3048_pt1 | contig 6435 bp, 9 predicted proteins | sample SAMEA3663095__metabat2_high_PE_003 | metagenome-assembled genome bin SAMEA3663095 (sample SAMEA3663095) | pig gut metagenome | biome: pig gut; feature: pig-associated habitat; material: faeces | place: France | collected 2012
TAATAGCAGTGCTTAAAATTTTGACTTTCTCCACAAGCGTTCTTTCATTTTGATTTGATGATTATCATGTTAGTCGGTGAATTTAATCACTGAAGAAAAGCCTTCCAATTCGGCTTTCAGCCTGTCGTATGTTTTGTGAGAGATAATGACGGACTGCAAGGATTTGCAACCCCCAAACACATTGCGGCCAATGCTCGTCACAGAGTCGGGGATGGTAACGGACTGCAAGGATTTGCAACCCCCAAACACATTGCGGCCAATACTGGTCACGGAGTCGGGGATGGTAACGGAATGCAGGGATGAGCAACCCCAAAACGCACTGTCACCAATGCTTGTCACGGAGTCGGAGATGGTGACGGAATGCAAGGATAAGCAAAGCGAAAACGCACGGTCGCCAATGCTCGTCACGGAGTCGGGGATGGTAACGGAATGCAAGGATAAGCAATGCATAAACGCATGGTCGCCAATCCTCGTCACGGAGTCTGGGATGGTGACGGAATGCAAGGATGAGCAAAACGAAAACGCTTCTTCGCCAATCCTCGTCACGGAGTCTGGGATGGTGATAGACTGCAAGGAAGGACTAGAGAAAACGTCTCCAGCAAACGCACTATCGCAAATGCTCCTTGTTCCTTGCCTAATCGTATAATTCGTTAAGCCGTGATCTGTACTTTCTAATAGTTTCTTCCCATCCTTAGAATATTTCACGCTAAACTCATCTGTCCATGCATCCTTCTTATCTTCTTCCGTCACTTCCGTGCTGATGATTTCGATCTCTGGTTCTTTCGGTCGCTCTAGCGAAAGCAGGCGGAAGGATACGTTCGACAAATCGGATTGAGTAAGGGCAATGATGAACAGTCCCACAAGGGTGTTTACCTCTGGGCACTCAGACGGGAAGATGCCCTTTAAAAGTTGACAGTCATGAATGGCCCTATAGTCTTTCTCTGAGAAGAGAAGGCGGTCGGCAGCGCCATACTTCTCAAGCAAGGCAGGTTCTTCGGCGATTACCCTGAGAGAAAGCAGGATGGAGGCAAGCGAGAAGTCGTCAATATGCTCGTTGAAGGTTTCTTCCGTGCGTTTGGGGTGGCGGAAGTCCGGACTGCCAATCTCCCGCGCCTTCTGGCCTTTCATTGCCGGAACGTACATTCCGTCATAATCAATCAGCACCAACGTACCATCCTCTCTCACCATGATGTTGTCTGGCTTTAAGTCGCCGTGGGCAAACGGCTGCGGCATCAGCCACAGGGCGAGACGGCTGAACTGGTAGGCAAGCAGATGCAACTGATAGCTGTCGTGGAGATGCTGACGGATATACTGGTCGAGATTGGTGCCCTCCACCCAGTCCATCAGCAGGACGGGGAACTCCTCGCCATCAGCATGGGCAGCGTCGACGAACAGTTCATTGTCCAAATACTGAAACTTGGTGAGGAAACTCGAAGAGACATATTCCAGTTCCTCGGCTATCATCCGATAGTTTTCCGCACGGTTGGGCTGGTCTTTGAGAAAGCACTTCACGGCATAGAGCTTGTCATTCTTCTCATCCCGCATCTTGAACACCACTGCAAAGTTGCCGCCGGTCATCACGGGGTTGCCATTGCCATCGGTCACAGGCTGGAGATTGCGCAGCTTATCGAAGTTGTCCTCCGCATTCCTCACCGCCTCTACGTATTCTGATATTAAAGGGTATGTCATTCTATTTTCAGATCTGCTTTTAAAGTTATAAAATAGCTTTTGGCTTTATTTCTGCAAACTTACATAAAAAAACTGAGATTTTATACCAAAAGAATAAAAAATCTATTGTTTTTATCAGTGCAAAGTAGTGGATCTTCGACTTTACTAAACGGGCAAAGAGTGTGTACTGGTGAATAGGCTGTCAAAAATCTAGCCTGAATTATTCATAGAGATAAAAAAAAGAGAACGTTTCCTTGCATATGTGCAAGGAAAGTATTATTTTAGAAGTGTCTAATAATCAAAATAATACGACGTTCTCATGGACAAAATTAATAATAATAATTCGAATAAGCAAGCACAAACAGAACTTTTTTCACTCGTAGAGCCCTCTAAAAAGGTCGAGGTAGGCTTTCTTTGTGACTTATAGCAAATTTACTTTACACCGTTTTAACATTAAGAATTAAAATGGGAAGTAAGAAATCTAGACACAGATCGTTCAGCAAGGATTTTGTCCTTGGTGTATTGCGAGATTATTATTCCTTTGATTCGTCAAAGAATTTTATCTGTCGCAAGTATGACATTGAAAGTGCAAGTCTATATTTTTGGCTTAAAAAGTATGATTTAGAAGGAAAAGATTTATCTTCGTCCCGTGAAATCATCAACAAGGTAAAGGCCATGCGAAAGAAGCGAGAAATGGAGACAGCTCCCAAGGCCCACGAGGAGGAGCTAGAGCAGCAGGTGGCTAACTTAAGAAAGGCTTTGGAGTATTCCGAGCTCCGTAACAAGGGACTGATGAAGATTATTGAAATTAACCATTCGTAAAAGAAAGTCAGAAAGTACAAAAATATTTATTATTGTACTTTTAGAGTACGCATTAGTAATACGCAATTTCGAAGGCACTGGATAGGTTCACGTAATCAACGAAGCTGTCTCCATCATATTCTATTTGCAACCCGGCATAGTCTTTTGGAACGTATAGCTTGCCTGTTACAAAATTCCATTTGGGTTTGCCATAGTCGTATGACTTTCCGGAGAGAAGCAATTTCATGGATATAGGATCTACTTCCCAAAAGCCACCCCCTATGCAGGTGTCGTTTGGCAGCAGCAAGTCTTTATGCATCTGCACATTTCCTATGCGCAGATGACCGTCGAGTGTGAGAATGAATTTGGGCTCCATCAGAATTGTATTTCGTCTTGTGGTATCATGTCCTTTGCTGTTATTTTCCTTATCACATGGGCAGGTACCCCGGCAGCGACACAGTCGGCAGGAACGTCTTTGAGTACTACTGCTCCTGCACCGATAACAGAATGGTCGCCAATATGAACTCCGCCGCAGACAGTAGCGTTAGCTCCAATCCATACACCTTCGCCGATGGTTATAGGCTTTGATATTTCCATGCCGAGCCCTCTTTGCTCGGAGTTGACAGGGTGGGCGGCACAAGAGATGACAACGCCCGGAGCAATGAAACAGCGGTCGCCGATGGTGACAGGACTGGTATCTAGAATAGTAACGTTGAAGTTGATATATGCCATTCCCAAAAAGTGTGTGTTAAAACCGAAGTCGAAGTGTATGCCATGCTGAATGAACACCTTGTCGTTATAAGTGCCAAGAATCTTCTTCAGCAATTCGCGTTGCTTCTCTATCTCGGTGGGCCTTGTCTGGTTATATTCCCATACAAGTGCCTCTGCCTCACGCTGCTTGTCTGATGGTATGTTGCGCGCGTTACCGATAAAACCATTCGGACCGGTAACGATTTTCATTATTTCTTCTTCATTATCCGTCATAATCTTCAATCGTTGTGCTTCTGAAAGTGATATTTGCTTATCTCTCTAAACTGCCTGAGCTTCATATCTTTATAGTAAGACAGCCTACAGTAGTGTGTCGTTCGTTCTGCAAAGGTATGCTGAAAGCTTTACACAATTCAAATTGCATCCATTGCTTTTGATGAAGTTCTTTCTTTGTCCTCATCTTGCTCAGTTTCGATTTCTTGTAATTGGGCAGAAAAAGAGTCTTGAACAAGCCTTGGCAGATGGTAGCTTCATTGCCTCATGTTATCTTTGTGTTTTGGCTTGGCATACTGTCGTGGCACATGAGTCAAACTCTCCATCGCGCAAAGTATCCCGCAACGTTCTGGATGGAGAGTAAGTTCAACAGTGCTCAGCCAAAAGCATAAGTGGAAACTCTATTTGATAAAATCCAAGAACAGCTTAGCTTGTTGGGCTAGTTGTGCTTTCTGCTCTTCGGTGAGTATCATTCGTCCCTCGGTCCATGCCTCTATGTTAAGAGCTATACCCGTTTGCCCTTCTGTCATCACGTTGGCCTTCAGAACGCTGAGCAGTGTGGTGAGCAGTTTGCGACATCCAGCTGTTGCGCCCTTACCACCAGCTCCTGTGAGCGTAAATTTCTTTCCGGCTAGCACTGTTGGCGCCGTACGGTCTGCAGGGTCAACGGGGCGCGAGAGCCAGTCGATGAGGTTCTTGATGTGTCCTGGATAAGAATAATTATATTCCGGCGAGAATATCCACACACCGTCGGCCTCAGCCACAGCCTTGCGTGCATTGACCACGGCCTTAGGAGCAGGATATTCTGCGTCTTGGTTCATGAACGGCACCTGTGAATAATCTAGTTCTGTTACTTCGGCCTTGTCTTGCAGCAAGTCCTTTACCATGTCACTAACTTCTCTATTAAAGCTCTCTTTTCGCAGTGAGCCGATGATGAATAGAATCTTTTTCATATTTGTTGAGTTGATGATTGCTTTGGTTGCAAAGTTACATTATTTAGTTTTATTCGTAGCTCATTTTTCGTTTTTTCTTCGTCAATCTTACTGTTGAAGCGTTGTTTCTATGTTCCAACAATAGGAAAATGTTTGTAGTGGGGTATGAGGGGCTTTTGTCGAGTAGCTTGCGTCACTGTTTCTTGTTCGGAAAAACCATTGTTTCGTTAGTGGGTTGAGTTGCTGCTTTTTTCTTTGGCACTCTGTTGCATGCACTGTATTTTAGCTTTATTGGTCTACAGAATGACGACTGTTGCCGCTCATTGATAATGATAGTGCTTTCTGGACTTCAGATAAAGTAAGTTGTTTTTATGCCTGTAGGCTTCTTTCTCGAAGCGAATGTTGAAGTAGGCCTTGATGCCGTTACGATATTTAATCAGCAGGCAGAGCCATTCAAGAGCGTACCAAACATAAAAGCCAACGTAAAGCAACTCTCGTTGTTGGGCCGTGTGAATGCGTTCATGGGTATATGCACTATCTTTGTCATCTTCAGTTATTCATCTTCATATATTGTACAGATAGGAAATCGAGGATTGTCTGAGCAGAGAATTCTGACGGTCAAACCTGGCTTAATTTGGATGTCAAAGAACCTCCAAAGTGAGGTTTATCCTCCAAAGTATCAGTCTGTTAAACTTGATCTGCGCTCGGCTTTCCATTGCAAAGTTAAGAAAAAGTTTCTAAATGTTGTGCTTTGGCCTTGCAAATAGGCACTTTTGAAGACTCAAATAGGCATTTTGGCATCCCAAAATAGGCACTTTGAGGAGTCAGAATGATGCCAGGTAGGCAATGACTGGTGTTTTCTTGTTATATTGATGGTGCCTAAAGGTGCCTGTAGAGCCAGTCCCTTAGAATTATAGCGTGATTGCATGTGGCACTTTTCGCGCCATATACCAGCGTCACATTGCCTTCTTGCAGCAGTGTGCGGCACTTCTCAGCAAAGTCGAATGCTGCTCTGTTGTCATCCAGCTCAGCCCAATAACGTTCCTTGAAGGCATCGAAGTTTTCAGGTTTATGTCCAAACCATTTGCGCAGTTCGCCGGTAGGAGCAATGTCTTTGTTCCATTCGCTCAGGTCGGCCCTTGTCTTTGATATTCCCCGCGGCCACAGCCGGTCTACCAATACGCGGTAGCCGTCGATGTCATCTGTTTCGCTATAAGCCCTTTTAATCTTTATTTCATTCATGATATAATCTTTTATCAGTCAGCCTTAGCCACGTGCTTACATTTTCCGCTGAACTCCGTAAAGTCTACACGGATGATGTTTACTCTGTGAAAAGACTTTTCGCTGTATTTATAGCCAATGCTTTTAAAGTCTGGCGAGAGTTTGTCTACCAGCATGTGCAGTGCCTTCATCATCTCTTCTTTTGTCAGGTGTACATGTGCTGTGCCTCGCAATATTACGCTCTCATACTCGGTAGTAAAGTTGCGTGGCAGCAAGTTCACTCTGCCGATGACGCAGAATGACACTTTGGGGTTAGCCTCCAGCGCCTCAAGCTTATGACCTTCGGGTGCGCAGTGTATATAGATGGAGTGATGACCATCCCATACATAGTTGAGCGGAACGCCGTAGCCGGCCCCGTCTGTATCTGCCATGGAGAGAACTCCATACTCACTATCGCGCAGAAGTTCGATGGCTCTATCCTCGTCCATCAGCCTGTCTTGTCTGCGCACTGCCGTGTTGTTATACTTCATTTCTGCCATTATATTATAATTAATAATTGCCGTCTCACTCCTTGAGGGCCGATGCCGTAGGCCCGATGTGGTGCGGTGAGCCTCGCTGCAAAGGTCGTCATAATAAGTGAGACGGCAAAGCGAAAGTTTATTTTTTATGAAGCCTTAGCCTTTTATCATCGTAATCATCATTTTGAAGGGCTTATCAGCTTTCACGGCATGTCGGGCGCCGGCCGGTATGACGAGTGCCTGGCCTTCGGTTATGGTGATCTGAATTTTCGATTAATTTGTAGCGATAACGCAAGCTGCAAAGCCAATTATCT
>SAMEA3663095__coassemble_3526_pt1 | contig 5463 bp, 5 predicted proteins | sample SAMEA3663095__metabat2_high_PE_003 | metagenome-assembled genome bin SAMEA3663095 (sample SAMEA3663095) | pig gut metagenome | biome: pig gut; feature: pig-associated habitat; material: faeces | place: France | collected 2012
CCTGGGGATAGCAGTGAACAAGGAAAATCAGCCTCGAAGAGGTTGACTAGCATCTTTGATGCGAAAATTCCCTTGTTCGTTAGCTGCGCGGACACTCGAACGAGTGTCCTTACAAGTGGATGTTCATTGCTGTACAAGCTTGTGGACGGCCACAACAACGAGCACCAAAAACAACACCCTAACGTAGGGACGCTCGTTCGAGCGTCCGCTCAACCAACATGCTCCCATAAACCACACCCACTGCAGGGATGCACGTTGCGTGTTCGATGACAATGGGCCCCGGGACGTTGCCCCTCCTAGGCCAGACGGCCACAAAGGGACACACACCAACGGGAAATACTAATCTGCGGAAAAAACATTTGTCTTTTGCGCACGAAGACAGGCATAACGGAAACGGGCTTATCCCTCTTCGATGAGAAATAAGCCCGCTGTATATAACCTTTATGAGCGGTTCTTACGTTCGAATTTACTTCTGAATGTACTTCTTACCGTTGCAGATAACGATGCCCTTGTAAGCCTTGCTCACCTGCTGACCAGCGAGGTTGTAAACAGGAGCATTCTCGTTAATCACCTTAGCACCAGCCAGAACCTGTGCAATACCGGTGGTCTTGATAGGACTGTTGCTCACTTCGATTACCACACCCGGCTGCTCACCGGTGTTCTTAAACGTAAATGAGCTTACATCAGAACCTAAATCGAAGGTATAAACATCAAACACAGTGCCATCATCTGTAGTGCTCTGGTATTTGCTTCCGTTGGATACAGTTGCCAGGTCGTCTGCAGTCATGTTGGTAACCTTCAAAGGTGTTTCCTCATACGTATAGTCCTTGCCATTTACATTAGCCCAGTAAGAGTCGCGAATAAAAGGATTCTTATCAGCATCTGTATTCAGCTTAGCAACAGAGCAGTTCAGATAGCTGTACAGAGCCACATACCTGAACGTTTTGCCTGCGGGTGCAGTGAGTGTGTTCTCAGCACCATTAGACAACTTAACAGTCTTATAAGTGTTGCCATCAATAACAAATGAGACATTACCGCCACTGAGTTCCTTATCGGTTCTTCCGGTAATAGCCAACTTATAACCAGCTGCGTTTGTCTGACTGTTAGCCTTTTGCATGTTGTCTTCCCAAGAATAGAAGTCCTGAGCATTAACTGTCATTGCACAAAGTGCTACTGCGCATAGAGTAAAAAATTTCTTCATAATCGATTTGTTTAAAGTTAATAATCTAATTTGGTTGATAGTTTTCAAGTTTGAAACAAAAAAAAGCCTGCTATCGGACAGCAGGCTCATTCGTTGCTTGGTTGGGATACCCGGACTCGAACCAGGAATGACAGGACCAGAATCTGTAGTGTTACCATTACACCATATCCCAATTTATTTTGCAACCGAAGTACTTCCGAATTGCGATTGCAAAGGTACGTCTTTTTCTTTAAACCACAAAGGAATTGCCAACTTTTTTACTAAAAAAAATCAAAAAGAGCCTTTTTCTCTTGTTTTTCCATTGTTTTAGCTTACCTTTGCAGTCCACATACATTATATAATATTAGAATTTTATTGATGGAAGAAACAAAACGACTAGTTGAAACAATTACAGAGGGAATACAAGATAAGAAGGGCCGAGACATAGTGATAGCCGACATGTCGGGCGTAGAAGGCTCTATTTGCAGATATTTTGTTATTTGTCAGGGCAACTCCCCCCAGCAGGTGGAGGCCATTGCCGAGTCGGTAGGCGACTTCGCACGTGAGAAGGAGGGCGAAAAGCCCGTCAGCGTGGTGGGCCTGGGCGTAGACCAATGGGTGGCGATGGACTTTGTGGATGTGCTGGTACACATCTTTCTGCCCGAGGCCAGGCATTTCTATGACCTGGAGCATCTGTGGGAAGACGCTCGACTGACACAGATACCCAACTTTGATTGATATTCCTTTCATTGCAAAACAACTAAAAACTTGATGATGAATAACCAAGATCCCAACTCAAATAACAACATGCCGAAGATGCCCAAGTTCAATATGAACTGGATATATGCTTTGGCTCTCATCGTCCTGGCCCTGGTATTCTTCTCCGGCCAGAATGGTCTTATCAGTGCTTCAGCTACGGTTGAGCGCTCTTACACCACTTTTCAGAATTACGTAAACAAGGGCTACGCTTCATGTGTAGTCATCAACAAGACGGCCAACACGCTGCAGATGTATGTCAAGCCACAGTACATAACCAAGGTGTTCAACCAAAATGCGCAGCAGGTGGGGCGCGAACCTTCTGTCAAGGTGCAGTTCGGGTCGGTGGATAACGTAGAGACGTTCCTGAACAAAGCCATCAGCCAGAAGAAGCTCACAAGCATAGACTATGACAACAAAAACGAGAATGGTCTTTCAGACATCCTGCTGAGCTTCCTGCCTTGGGTGGCTATCATCTTTATATGGTTCTGGCTGATGCGACGCATGAGCGGAGGCTCAGGCGGAGGTGGCGTGTTCAACGTGGGCAAGTCGAAGGCCAAGATGTACGAAAAAGGCAACGACCTGGGCATAACCTTTAAGGATGTGGCCGGACAGGCCGGTGCCAAGCAAGAGGTAGAAGAGATTGTAGAGTTCTTGAAGAACCCTAAGAAATACACAGACTTGGGCGGAAAGATACCCAAGGGAGCACTGCTCATAGGCCCTCCCGGAACAGGTAAGACGCTGCTGGCCAAGGCCGTAGCCGGTGAGGCCGGCGTGCCGTTCTTCTCTATGAGTGGTTCCGACTTCGTCGAAATGTTCGTCGGCGTGGGTGCCAGTCGTGTGCGCGACGTGTTCCGCCAGGCAAAGGAGAAGGCGCCTTGCATCATCTTCATAGATGAGATAGATGCCGTGGGACGCGCCAGAAGCAAAAACCCGGCCATGGGTGGCAACGACGAGCGTGAGAACACGCTCAACGCCCTGCTCACAGAGATGGACGGCTTTGGCACCAACAGCGGTGTCATCGTCTTGGCAGCCACCAACCGTGTGGATATGCTCGACAAGGCATTGCTGCGCGCGGGCCGCTTCGACAGACAGATACATGTAGACCTGCCCGACCTGAACGAGCGTAAGGAGATATTCAATGTGCACCTGAGGCACGTAAAGACCGATGCTACGGTAGACATCGACCTGCTGGCGCGCCAGACACCGGGTTTCTCAGGAGCTGATATTGCCAACGTGTGCAACGAGGCTGCCCTCATCGCTGCTCGACATGATGAGAAGACGGTGGGCAAGCAAGACTTCCTGAACGCCGTAGACCGTATCATAGGCGGACTGGAGAAGAAGACCAAGGTGATGACGGCCGAGGAAAAGCGCACCATTGCCCTGCACGAGGCCGGTCATGCCACCATATCATGGTTCTGCGAACACGCCGACCCATTGGTAAAAGTGAGCATCGTGCCCCGCGGTCAGGCGCTCGGCGCAGCATGGTATCTGCCAGAAGAAAGGCCCATCACCACCAAGGAGCAGATGCTCGACGAGATGTGCTCGCTCTTGGGAGGACGCGCTGCAGAGGAGCTCTTCACCGGACACATATCCACCGGAGCCATGAACGACCTGGAGCGTGCCACAAAGAGTGCTTACGGCATGGTGGCCTATGCCGGCATGAGCGACCGTCTGCCCAACCTGTGCTATTACAACAACCAGGAGTATCAGTTCCAACGTCCCTACTCTGAAACAACCGCCAAGATTATGGACGATGAGGTGCTGAAGATGATTAACGGGCAGTACGACCGCGCAAAAAAAATTCTGATGGAGCACAAAGAGGGTCATAACAAGCTGGCCGAGCTGCTCATACAGCGCGAGGTGATCTATGCCGAGGATGTGGAGAAAATCTTTGGCAAACGCCAATGGGTGAGCCGAAGCGAGGAAATCATGGATGCCGAGGAGAAGGCACAGCCCAAACTGGAGGATATGCCGGAGGCCGTGAAGCAGGCTCAGGCCGAGCATGAGGCTCGTGTCAAGGCTGACGAAAAGGCTAAAGAGGCTGACAAGACTGACAACAGCAATACTGAGGAGGAGAAATAAAGATGACAGAAAAACAACATAACTTGATAGTACGCACCCTGACGGGTGTGTGCTTCGTAGCCATCATGGTGGCAGGCTTCCTTCGTCCGGAGGGGCTCATCCTGCTGTTCGCCACCATCACGGGGCTTGCGATGTGGGAGTACACCGGACTTGTCAACAACATAGAAGGTGTAACCATCAACAGAGGCATATCAACGGCCGCCGGAGTATACTTCTTCCTGGCCGTGGCAGGCATGCGCACCGGCATCGTGCCGGGGCTCATCGCCTTCATGCCCTACCTGCTCACCATCATCTATCTATTTGTGTCTGAGCTATATCTCAAACACACAAACCCGATAGCCGACTGGGCTTACACCATGTTCGGGCAGATGTATGTGGCCCTGCCCCTGTCACTTATCAATATCCTGGCTTTCCAGCTCATGCCGATAACCTATCTGCCTACTTACGACATGCTCCTGCCCCTGAGCGTATTCATCTTCCTGTGGCTCAACGACACAGGAGCCTATTGTGTAGGCTCGCTCATCGGTAAGCACAAACTCTTTCCGCGCATATCACCCGGAAAGACGTGGGAAGGCAGCATCGGCGGAGGCATCGTGGTGCTCATCATCTCGGCCGTCATCGGTTATGTGGCCAATCGCCAACCCGACGGCCATCTGCTAAGCCTGCCTCAGTGGATGGGCCTGGGCCTCGTGGTCGTGGTGTTCGGCACATGGGGCGACCTGGTAGAGAGCCTTTTCAAGCGCACGCTGGGCATCAAGGACAGCGGAAATATGCTTCCCGGACATGGAGGTATGCTCGACCGCTTCGACTCATCACTGCTCGCCATACCGGCGTCAGTGGTTTATCTCTATACACTTACATTGTTGTAAGCCTACACAGTCTGACTTCACACCATCATCATATAAGGCATGCCGCACGGTATGCCTTTTTCATGCCTGCTCATCTGCCATAATCCGGCAGCAGGCATAGTCATCCAGGTTTTCAAAAGCATCCACTTCACCTAGTAAGAACGGCCTTTTTACAAGCCAATAACACCCATTTCGCAATGCAAGAAGGGCCATTTATGCAAAGCCGATTTACAACTCAAATAAGTTTTACTGTAATTCCTATTCCACCCATTCCACCCAATCTGATAACATATTGATAGATAACAACTTATAATTTCTGAGAGAGCCGAAAGCATCAAACCCACATTCCACCCAACCTTTTCTTCTATCCCCATTTACACAGCATTTATATAAAATAGCCCCATTCCTACACATCCCTTTTCACTTTTGACAAGCAGATGCCCCATGCAGGATATTGACTCTTTGTGTCTTTAGAAGCGACACCGTCTCGGTGTCCGCAAACAACATACATTCAATGCAGGGCGCGGCCCTTGTGGCCGTCCGCAAGCAAAGAACATACAGATAAACAAGCATAAGGACATTTCACATCGGGTA
>SAMEA3663095__coassemble_5083_pt1 | contig 3626 bp, 2 predicted proteins | sample SAMEA3663095__metabat2_high_PE_003 | metagenome-assembled genome bin SAMEA3663095 (sample SAMEA3663095) | pig gut metagenome | biome: pig gut; feature: pig-associated habitat; material: faeces | place: France | collected 2012
GGCTGGTGCGAGGCCGGCACAAGGCGCGGCCACTACAACTGATGTGGGTTTGGTGCGGACGGCCACTACAGCTGAAGTGTGTTCGGTGTGGACACTCGAATGAGCCTAACGATGATGTGAGGGCATAAAAAAAGCAGGGTGGGGGCCCTGCTTTTTGTGAGCTTTTCATTCTGCCGGATGAAAGCTTTATTCTGTATAGGCAGAACTTCTAGTCTTTATTTCACGATGATTTTCTTCGCAACATGGTTCACCTTTACTATATATATACCCGCCGGCAGGCTCACTGCCTGACCGTTGTCAACCGTGTCTTTGAACATCAGCTTGCCTTCGGTGCTATAGACAGACGCCTCAACGGGCTTGGCTGTGGCGAATACTATCTCGTGTGAACCACCGGTCACGGTGACGCGTCCGGTCTCTACACCATTCACCATGGTGACGATGGCAAACTCGGCATACACATCCGTGGCAGCCTTCAGGGTGAACTTGTTGTCTGTCAGAGCCTTTCCGTTGGCTTTGATGGTCTTCACCTCATATCCCTGTGCGGGGGTTGCCTGAACAGTGATGACCGTGTTCTTGGGCACAGCGGTGCCGCTTGCTATCTCCGTCTGGTTGGCATCAAACAGCTTGACAGTGCCGTTATTGCTGGGCAATACCGTAACATAGCTGTTGTCGCAGCCGGTGCCGTCGCCCTTCTTGTTGATGGTCCAGCCCTTTCCAGTAGCCAGTTGGCTCTCAGCATGGGCCGCGTCGTTTTCAGCTACATTGCTTCCGCTGTAGCCTTGTATGGTGAGGTTGACAGAGCTGCTGGCCTCCGGGCATTCCGGCAGATGATAGTAGAAGTCGTTAACGGTGCAGGCATCCCAAGCGTTGTTGCTCACTGTGATGGTCTTCAGGTGCGTCAGGCTGCTCAGGTCTGGTGCTGCCAGATGGTTGCCCCACGCATAGAGCGACTCCAGTAAGCTGTTATGGCTCAGGTCTAAGTTGTTGAGCTCGTTGTCTGAAGCATCTATCGACTTGAGTGCAATGTTGCTGGTTAAGTTCAGCGTGCTTAACTTGTTGCTTTGCACCGACAGTGTTTGCAGACTCGCGTTGCCGGTCAAGTCGATGCTGGTGAGCTTATTGGAAGCCACATTCAGTTCCTGCAGCTTAGTGTTATGGCTCAAGTTGAGTTGCGTCAAGTTGTTGCCAACCAGGTCGGCCATCGTCAGTTCGGCATTGTTTGTCAGGTCCAACGTGGCAAGAGCATTGCTTCTGGCCTTGAGAACCCTAAGCTTTGGGCAAGCCTTAACATCCAGTTTGCCCAGTTCACAATTACCTATGTTCAGTTCGATGAGGTCGGGCTCGTTAGAGAGGTCAAGGCTGTTCAGCTCGTTAGTGAACAGGTTGAGATATTGCAGATGTCTGTTTCCGCTCAGGTCTATGCCCGTAATCTTATTGTCGTTTGCTATAGGAGGATAGCTGGAGAAGTCGGCATAGGTAACAGGTCCGGTAATGGTTACCGTAGAGCCGTAGGTGTTGTCTACCGACACAGCTGTAGTTTTCGTTGCGCTTAATGTGTATGTTACGGGCGAGCCGTTGCCCCAGTCCACCTTTACTTTGCTGCCGTCAGTGGCCGAAGCCAGCATGTACAGCTGTGGAGTGGCCGGCGCGACCGTCAGCTTGATGACATCTTCTTTGATGATAGGCTCAAAAACGGCCTTCACCGAGGCTGCGTCAGACACGACGAAGATCGTGTCTTCATAGAGCTTTCCGTTAACCTCTACGCCCTTATAGGTGTAGCCGCTGTCTGCTACGGCCTCCATCAGGATGGGGTAGCCAGGCTTTGCCTTATCTGTTATGGCATGATACACGAAGTTCTCGTCCAGATTGTCGCTTACTCCCGTCGTCTGCTTCAGTGAGTAAGAACCTCCTTCGCTCTTCAGCCTGGTTATTGTTACGGAGTCCATGGGCGCCTGCCCGTCACCTTGCACATCTACGCTGTAGTAGTTAGCAGCGTCTGCGGGTATCAGGGCGGTGTTAGAGTGCTCTACATTAGAGCCTGCCAGGAGCACGTTGTTGCCATCGCGCTTGCGCGTTATGCCGTCATGGTAGGGCATGGCCTGGTAAGTGAAGTTCAGTGTTTGCGGAGTCATGTTCTTGCAGTCGCGTATGTCGAGCATGTTAAGGCGGTTATAGCCCATGCACGAGTGCAGATCAAGAAACTCTATTTTCGTGTTGCGCGCCTTTATCTGTCGTATGAAGCGCTTGCCCACGAGGTCTATGCGAGATAGGTCAGTGCTGTCAGCATAGAGCTCATGCAGGTTGGTCTGCTTGCTAATGTCAAGTTTCTTTAGTTTGCTGAGCTTTACGTTCAGCGTTTGTATATTCGCGTTGTCCTTCAAGTCAATGCTTTGTAGGTTGGTCTTGCTGATGTTGAGGTCTACGAGCTCCGGATTTTGGCTTAGGTTAAGCTCCGTGATGGCCGTTCCGCCCACCCAAAGCTTCTCCAGTGCCGTCTGTTTGGTCACGTCCACCTTCTCCAGCAGTTTGTTGCCCTGCAGGTTCAGAGTAGTCAGAGCGGGGTAGTATTCGCCCAACTCAATGTCTTGTAGGTTGCCGTTCTCTACACTGATAGTTGTTAATTGTGGCAGGTGGTAGGGATAGAAGTGCATCACTTCGCAGTTGTTCATGCTGATGGACTTCAGGCTTGAGCTTCCGTCGGCAAACACAGCCGTATAGAGATGAGGGTTGTCGTTGGCAGTGAAGTAGGCCAACTGTGTCAGGGCCGAAAGGTTTATGTTGTTTATCCTGTTACCTGATAGCGTAAGCTTTTGCAAGGCAGTGGCCCCGCTCAGGTCCAGCCCCTCTGTGGTGAGCAGGTTGTTGCTGGCGTTGAGCATGGTGAGGCTCTTCTGGTTGCGTACTCGCAGCACGGTGACCGAGTCGTCTTCAATGGTCAGGTCCTTCAGGCTTCCTTCTATTCTGACGGTGTCGCCATACAGCTTGCCTGAAACTCTCAATACTTTGGGGTCCCATCTTCCGGTACCCAATTTGTAACCTTTCCTGTTTCCGTTGCCCCAATCCACGTAAACCGAGTCGGATGTGCTGGCCGGTGTCATCATGAAGCTCATGGTCTCGCCATAGGGTAGTGTGGTGCCTATGGTTATGTCTTGGGCACTAATGCCTAGAGATAGGAACATAAGCAAGAAGAGTAAAAAACTTTTTTCTTTCATGTTGAATGTAATGGTTTGCTTGTAATAAAATAGTATTTGTCGCTACAAAGATAATATTATTTCTTTAATTGGTTGTAAGCAAAACGGAAAAATAATATATTTATTTGCATAAAATGTCATCTGACAAAGCCTTTTTAGTTATTCTTGCATACAGCCCGTTTCAAGCAGGTTTGCTAAATGGCTTATTTCGCGTTGCAAAAGTACCGTTATGGGCATCCGAAAGTGCCTATTTCGGCTTGCAAAAAGGCCATTTCGCAGCTCTCTATTAATCAGATGGTTAAAGAAATCGCAAAGTAGGGCTTTTAGAAGCACCTTTTTCGGTTTCCAGAAGTAGTGGCCGTGCCTTGTGCCGGCCTCGAAAGCAACGAGCATCCAAATATCCATACACACGAATGGGATTATCATTGCAATCGA
>SAMEA3663095__coassemble_5225_pt1 | contig 3504 bp, 3 predicted proteins | sample SAMEA3663095__metabat2_high_PE_003 | metagenome-assembled genome bin SAMEA3663095 (sample SAMEA3663095) | pig gut metagenome | biome: pig gut; feature: pig-associated habitat; material: faeces | place: France | collected 2012
CTCTTTCTTCAGCGCTCCCGCCAGTGTTTTAGCGAAAGCGAGTGCAAAGGTAGAGGTTTTAGCATAAACCACCAAACTTTGCAAGAAAAAAAATGGAGAAAAACGTAATATTTTCTACTTCCTTTACAAAATGCAAGGCATTTAAGCGGATAGACATTATTATATTATATAAAATTATCCTAAAGTTGAATGTTATCTTCGTGTGCCTTGATACTCCTCTCATCGATCGCAATCCTCTCTTTTGTGTGTTTCCGCATAGTCCACCTAATCGTCATGAACACCCTCGTCTCCACTTCATGCGAACTGATATGCGCATCATAACCCTCAAGATGGGTATAGTTGTCATACCTACTTCTACCGAAAATGTTATCACAGCCCATGATAAAAATAAGATTTGGGTTCAGGCTATATGAAATGGACATTTGGCTGAGAAAAGGCGTATGATATCTTGTTTCGTAAAAAGGAGAGTATGTCTTGTTTAAATACCGAACGGAAGTGTTGAAACCAAATTTCTTATAACGCCAAATTAGGTCTCCCTGCAAGCCGAGCGAATATTTTGTTTTCTGCCCCGGATAAGAAATGCCGTTAAATTGTGTTGTCGCTGCAGCATAAAAATTATTACGGAAGAAAGATGCTGTACCCGTAAGCGTATAAAGATGATAGCTGCCATAGTTGCTGTAAGTAGTATAGCGTATGCCATTCTCGTAATAAGAACAGGGCAGAATCATATCCATAGAATAGTAATAATAGGCAGACGCATAAAACTGCATCTTCTTGAAAGTCAGCTTTTCGCTCAGTTTCATGACATGCGTGCGCTGCGGCACCAGCATGGGATTACCGCTGATATGCTGAAGAGGGTCTGATGACGTGTTGAAAGGATTCAGCCTGCTGATAGGAGGCTGGGTGTTCTGCAACCTGTATTGCAGCGAAGATGTCAGCACGCCACGCTCGTATGAAAAATCTGCCGACACGTTGGGGCGGGTGTATGAGTGCTTCACTCCGGCCGAGTTAAGGTGCATATAGTCAGCCCCTGCCGAGAGCACCGAGCTTAACCCGCCCAGTTTCATCGACAGTGAGGCGTAGCCATACTCATTCAGGGTTCTCAGCTTATAGTAGTCGCCAACGCTCTCATTATTGATTTGGTTGTATGCATAGTCGGTAGCGTTGCCTGCATATAGCCCGAACGTCTTTGATATTCTCCATGAGAAATTCAGCTCCTGGCTCACAGCCCTTCTTCTGGTTTCCAGCACCATGGTTACAGGCGTGCTGTCAGCCTCCAAAGTCTGCAAGCCTTGGTTCACTTGCCTGCTGTGGTTGTAGGTGTAGCGCAGCGTCCCGTCTATCGACATGGTCTTCCCTATGTCATGCTTGTAATAAAGAGTTGGCGAATAGACGTACGACCTCGTCGACAAAGCCTCATGATAGGTGTACCTTTTCGCAGTCGAATCACTTCTGTTTTGGTGGTAGCCATCATCATCCCTAAAAGACGTAGAGTGAGAGTCATTGCCCTGAAAGCTCAGTATGAAGAAGTCGTTCTTTGTGGGTCTCCACTTCAACATGGTTGTATAGTCAAACGAATGCGACCTGCTATCCTCATTCTCAGTGTATTCACGAAGATAATCAGCCGTTACATAAGTTGACGTGCCTCGCGTTTTGTTGTATCGAGACCAAGACGGAGAAAGGCTAACGTACAAAGACAGCTTGCTGTTGCCCACCTCAAACGTTGGTCCAGCCCAGCCCGACTTCCATGGAAGGAAATCACTCATTCCCAGCCTTACATACGAATAAAATGTTTTTGAGCGTTTTGTGTGTATATTCACGATGCGTTCCACTCCCGTACGGATGTACTTGCTGCTGACCACATCAATGACCTCAACCGAAACGATGCGCGAGGGGTCGATGGCTGCCAGCCCCGTGTTCACCTTCGAGCCATCCACAAGAAAGAGGATGCTTTTGCCATCAACCGATGTCAGTTTTTCATTCATGTAGTCACTCCACAACCCAGGTATTCCTTCCAATGCCTTATAGGGGTTTCCGCTCTCCCTCGCTTTCTTAGAAAGGATGTATATATGTCCGTAGGGAGTCTTTATAGGCTTGCGGTCACCATACACAGTAACGGAGTCAAGCTCAACGGTCTCGTCTCTCAATATAGCCGTATAGATATTCTCGGCGCACAAGTCCACGCTGTCGGCTTTGGCTTGAAAGCCTAACGAGCGCACATATATCCCCACCTTCATGGCAGGCAATCCATCCAGACTGTACTTTCCGTCGTCATTGCTCTCAGCTATTCCCATCACCGAGTCGTTATGCGAAACCACGACAGAAGCCTTGCTTATGGGATTGCCGTTGACATCATATACGCCACCCATCAACGTCTTGGTCTGGGCATGGATGCCATACGAGGAAATCATGCATATAAAAAGAAGCATTAAACGTGGTAAATTCATAAGCCATTTGTTAATTGATAATCCGACAATAAGTATTGAAAATATTCTTTACGGGACATGTTGAGTGAATCCAAATAGCAAGCAGTATGGCCTACATTTATTTAATTTGGGCATGGCCCATAGCAAATTGGATATCGCTTGCACGAAAGACAATGCTCCGGGGTTGGAGAATCATAATCACTAGCCCTCTTTGACTCATCCCAGATAATCTTCCCTGACGTCAGATCCAATTTCACATAAGAATCCTTTAAGTTGAAATCAGGAATGGTAGTACACTTGAAAACGTTTCCGTCATAATTGATGACCGCCTCATTATATCTTTCTGCAAAACACGACTTACCCTGAGTATAATAATCCACTTTAAAACCAGCACCATTTAATTTACGCGCAACCTCGATAACACTCTCATTGTTTATCTTACTAGAGTCTACTTGCCAAATTCTTTTTAGGATAACAATTGTTCGCTTGTTATCCATGCTTTTTATTTCTTGTAAAATATCATCAAAGCCACTTAACGTTACATCATCAAAATTAACACGCAAGTAAATCAAAGAATTAGGTACGATTTTTTGAATCATCCGCATGTTTGCAAATGTAAGGCTATAAGTATCTATTGTTTACATTGTCAATCGTACTGCAACTCGTGCCAGTATTTATTGTACCACCGTTTCCACCAGTTCCATCTCCGCCCCTCAAAAATAACATGTGTTTTTGAAAGGGCTTCTAGATTAATTTTTCTTAATTTCGTCTTCATGGGCTTAAAAGTTTTAAAATTAATAATAAAATTCGCTCTTAATTCGACTACAAATTTAATTGATAATGTTTTCAAAAGCAAGAAAACAATCATTTTTCTTACACAAAGAGGCAAATTTATAGCATTTCAGACTCAATAGAGACTAAAACAACACAAAAGCCGAGGCACGCATCATGTACTTTATACAACAAGCAACTGGTATCCCCCGGTTTATATCTTACGATAATTTATAGTTTAAAACTATAGATTTACTCTTCCACCTCCCACTCATCCACGGTGTGCTTGTCGGCATCGAAGCGGATG
>SAMEA3663095__coassemble_8037_pt1 | contig 2165 bp, 3 predicted proteins | sample SAMEA3663095__metabat2_high_PE_003 | metagenome-assembled genome bin SAMEA3663095 (sample SAMEA3663095) | pig gut metagenome | biome: pig gut; feature: pig-associated habitat; material: faeces | place: France | collected 2012
CAGCCTCCAAGCTGCCGTCATTGCAGCAGAAGCCCTTGCCATCGACATAGTCGTTGTTGTCCTCACCATTGTATTGCATTGCAAAGGTAATGCAAATCGAGAGCAATACAAAATGAATTCATTCATTTTTATTGCCGAGATGCAGCTTACCTTATCTAAAGGTAGCATAATTATCCTTGATAACCTGCAACTGCCCGGCATATTTAACTTTATAATCAACAGCAAGACAATCAGTCTCGCTACCTGCATACTGGATGCGGCGTGGATCTGAGCCATAAGAGTCGAAGTCACCAATCTTGGAAACGACACGCTGACTACCTATATAGATATGCTTTGTATAGCGTCCGCCTTGGTTAGCAACGAGATAAGGTGATACATAGAGTGAGAACTTGGCGGTGTTCGTGCGACCTCCAGCAAACTCTGAGTTCACATAAACCTGGTCACTCTCACCTGATGTCTTCACCGTACGCTCACCGTCTGCATCATACCAATAGTTGGTCACAAAGCCGTTATCATCAGAAGCAAGGAGACGGTTCTCCTCATCCCATTTGAGTTTACGCTCTGTGGTCTTCTCGTCAGCCATGCCGTCCTTCTTTGTACGGCTTGTATAGACATAGACAAGATTACCGTTGGCATCATACCAGGTTTTAGCGGACACCAATAAAAAAATACCGTAAAACCTATCCCACCCATTCCACCCTTCTGCTAAGTTGTTATGCATCAAGCTGATAGAATACTTATCGATTGTACAACATAATTAATACATTCCACCCACATTCCACCCTTGTTTTGAGGTAAAAACCAATGGCTGATTACATAACCATCTTGTTTATAGATGGTTATCTGTTTTTCCCTGTTATCTTGCTTTACAAGTAGATGCCGTTGCTTTTAGTAGATGATGAGCCCTAACAGGCCGAAGACCAACATCACGATGATAGGGTTGGCTTTCTTAAACCTTAGAGCGCAGAACGCGGTCAGGAAGATAGCTATGTTGAGGATGAAGAAAGGCAGACTCTCGGAGGGCGAACCAAAGTTTTCCTTATTCATAAGCAGAACAGCAGCTGAGGCTATCAATCCGATGATGGTGGGTCGGAGAAGCGCGAATATGCTCTTTACGTCTTTGCTGTTCTTATGGGTCAGCAGGTATCGGCTGATGGCTATCATCATGATGAACGGCAGCCACATGATGGAGAGTGAGGCAATAACTGAGCCTATGATGCCTGCCCAGACTGGATAACCGGCGTTGATGACGGCCGTGTAGCCTGCATACGTGGCGGCGTTGATGCCTATAGGGCCTGGTGTAGACTGGCTGATAGCCATTATGTCGGTAAACTCTGGGCTTGAGAGCCAATGGTTCTTCACCACCACCTCATTATATATAAGCGACAGCATGGCATAGCCACCGCCAAAGTTGAATGTTCCTATTTTGGTGAATACAATAAACAGTCTTAAGAATATCATCTTTATTAGTTCTTTTGCTCGTTTTTACTCATCTGCTGTGTTTCCTTCAGCTTCTTGCACTTCCTCCATTCTGTATATCTGCCCCAGGCAAATCCGCTCACGCCGGCAATGATAATGAGCCAGATAGGCGACACGCCCCATGCCGAGATGAGCAGGCAACACACCACCGGAATCCAAATGTTATAGCGGTTGAGGCGCGCCGTCTTAGCCATGGTGAAGCAGGGTGAGGCTATCAGAGCCACTACGGCGGGACGTACACCCATGAAGAAGTGCTCTACATAGGGATTGCTTTTGAAAGAATGAAAGAATATAGCAATAAGCAGAATGGCGATGATGGATGGTGTGGCTATACCTAGGGCACCCACTATACCGCCCCACACGCCACGTATCTTATAGCCCGTGTGGCTGGCCATATCGATAGAGAATATGCCGGGAGTGGTTTGCGCCACCACCATAACGTCCATAAACTCGCCGTGGTCCATCCAATGGTGCTTGTCTACAAACTCCTTTTCCATGATGGGTATCATGGCATAGCCTCCTCCGAGTGTAAAGAAGCCTACCTTATTGCATGTAATGAAAAAGTCTAATAACTGCATTTTCTTTTTTTTGCTGCAAAGTTAACGCTTTCCGATTGCTTGTCGTCATGAAAGTAGGGTGTCAAGTCTGTGCTCATAATTCTATCCAATTTTTCGGGTAAGGTCTTT
>SAMEA3663095__coassemble_8969_pt1 | contig 1919 bp, 5 predicted proteins | sample SAMEA3663095__metabat2_high_PE_003 | metagenome-assembled genome bin SAMEA3663095 (sample SAMEA3663095) | pig gut metagenome | biome: pig gut; feature: pig-associated habitat; material: faeces | place: France | collected 2012
ATCTGTCATGGGGCTTATTTTTTATGGGTTGACGCAAACGTGGAGACGCTTACGATTAAGGGTAAATTCGGGAAGTAAAACTGTTTTTTCTAGAAGACTTTTTTTGTAACTGAGGAATGTGTTAGGCCCATAACTAGAGGCGGCGGATGATGCCCAAGACGACGGCTACGCCGTTGATCTCCTCATGAGGAAGGAGGAAGGGCGGATAATTGTCTTTGTTGTCAGAAACAATACGGACATAGCCCTCTTTATCGGACGGAAGGATGCGCTTGACGATGCATCCCTGGCGAGTTGCAATGACGTAGGCCCTACCCCACTCGAACCAGATGCCTCCCATGGGCACCTTGCGCACGGCAAGCACGTCGCCCGACATGAACGTAGGGTTCATGGAGTCTCCGGCCACAGAGATGAGGAAATCAGCTTCCTTGAAATCGGGAATGACATAGTGTTCACATTCATAGTCTTTTATTTGGAAGTCCACCCCGCTGAGCGCCCCTGCCATGGCATCGAGAGGAAGCAGCGGCAACTCCTTATTGGCCGACTTGCTTGCAGCCTTCAGCATATCACCAGTGCCATACAGAAGCCAATCTGAATTTAACTCAGGGTACGCATATAAAATCTTCTGTAATTTATCCGAGCCTGGAGCTTTCCTAAGATTATTTACGTAACCATTCGATAGCCCAGCAGATTTTTCGAACCTTCCTTGGCTTAGCCCTTGTTTTTTAATAAATTCTACAAGTCGTTCTTTAACTGAATTCTCCATAATCTTATTATTTAGATTTTATAAAAATTACATCTTTACAGAAATATTTCTGTATTTTTCTGTACCTTTCTACAGAATATTTTCTATCTTTGCACCGTAAATCAATAAATGATTTGGCGCACAATTTGGCGAAAGAGGGCATATAAGCCCCCGAAACGCACCATACCAGCTGCAAATATAGCCTATTTTGTGCCACAAAAAGAAGTTACGAACAATTAATTAACACGAATTATGATTTGCGACAAAGTGAGGAAAGACGATCTGCGGGGCTTGGCCATAGGCGAGACGAAGAATTTCACCCTGCCGAACTTCCGCGCGCTAAACGTGGCTAAGACCTACGCCAGCGCATTGAAGAGAGAGGAAGGCATCGTGCTTCAGCGCAGAATAGTAGAGAACCCGCTAGAGTTCATCGTAACAAGGAGGGCGTAATTATGGCAATAGACAGACAGACACGTGACGCCATCAGCCAGGCTATAAGCAAGGGCATGATGAGCCGGATGGAGACTTATGAGGAAGTGTGGGTGACGGGCGAGCAGCTGTGTGCCCGTATGCCCATGTTCAGCAAAGAATGGCTGAAACGCTACGGCAGGCTGCTGCCTCGTGAGCGCGTTGAGCTGACGGACGCCGCCAGCGGTACACACATCACCACACGCTTCATGTATCCCCTGCATAAGCTGCAGCGCATGACGGTGATGGGAGAACTGAGACACATTGTGATAAACCCTTAAAAACGAAACAGACATGAAAAAACTGATGGATATACTGCTGGAGGGATGGAGCTCAGACGGCTTCACGCTCCGCGAGAAGTTGACCTACGGCGTTGCCATGCCTGCGGCGCTCTTAGCGCTGATATTGCTCGGCGGCTTGCTGGAAGCTATTTAGCGATTCTTGAAATTATACTATTGTTGACTATTATTTTTATTTCAAGTTCAGTTAAAGAAACAATGACTATAGCCAAGCGTGGCTACGATATTTTTTTCTGCCTCAACCGTGAGGTAACAGGCAGAAACATTTTTACATTTGTTTGTGGTACAAAAGTCAAGACAACCGGCCACGCAGTGATGCGCAGCCGGCCTTTATAAGAATAAATTAAAAATCTAATTATATGGAGATTACAGGAACTATAACGAAGGTGCTGCCGGAGCGCAAGGGCGCA